>Ga0209700_104426_pt1 | contig 25328 bp, 12 predicted proteins | sample SiratroredBW_FD_187528 | JGI IMG/M metagenome (GOLD analysis project Ga0209700, IMG submission 187528) | Root nodule microbial communities of legume samples collected from California, USA - Siratro red BW (SPAdes) (version 2) | ecosystem: Host-associated > Plants > Roots > Nodule | place: USA...
CAAAAAAAAAAAAAAAATCACATTGGTTAAAGAAATTAAAATACATTGTTTTACTAAAAAAATATTATTATTACATGTGATGTATAAAATATTTATAACGTAAATTTCAATAAAAATATTTTAATTCTATAACCAGAATGTTAAAAACACTTATCAGCACAATCTACTATTTTCTTTGTCACTTTTTCTTCTGTTACCGTAATTTTTGTTTACGGAAATAAAAAAATTTCAAATAAAATATAAGATGTATATTTTACAAATGACAATTGTGCTAAATTTGACATCAACAATTATAATTTTGCGTATTTGGCAAGATTTGTTATACAGAACTTTTAAGTTTACAAGAAAAATATATTTCTTTTAGATTTTTTTGTGAATCTTGAAAGTTTTATAAAAAATATATTAGCAAGAAAATTTTTATTAAATATGAAAAATCACTTTTTCAGTACATTTTTCTAATTTCTTTAGGTGAATTAAGTATACAAATTGGAGTCCGGAATGGGCTAAAACCGATATTCCAGTTTATTTAACATATCCAACTCAGCAACTAATTATTTAAGATTAAGCAAAAGTGGTTTTGGGCTAGGAAATGGTTTTACCAATTTGGACCTTCTTATCTTGCATATAGTCCTTATATATTTAATCTCGATTAATTAATATTTTCGATTTAAATATATATTTAGTCTCTGTAAATATGATATATATATATATATATATATATATATATATATATATATATATATATATATATATATATATATATATATAATTTTGTTTTTATAAAATATTTTTAATTTCTGATATATATCATTCTTTCCATGTCCTTATCGTTGACTATAATTAAGATAAAGTTAAAATTTAAACATATAGCTAATACAGTTAAGATAACAAAAAATACTTGAAATTATGATATATATTTTAGATGCATAATTTAATTAAGTGATACTTGATATCTTATAAATATATATATATATATATATATATATATATATATATATATATATATATATGCTTATCTGTTAAAAAAATAAGTAAAATACTGAAATATTATGGAATATTAGTTGTTTTCTAATATAAATGAAGAAATAAATTGAAAGAGATTTGAATCATAAATAGAAACTTTATCTCTAAAGAAAAAGAATAATAAAATATGCTTCATACTTTTCTAACTAAAATTATACGTAATATTAAAAATTATTATTATTCCTTTTTTTACACAAATTAAAACTAGTATAAAATAATTTTATTCATAATATATTACTATATATTTGTCACTAATCACTATTTAGTTACGAAATGGTAAATTTGTAATTACAAAATGAAAAAGTATATATTAATTTTATTTTAATAATCTTTTGAAAATAAAATTTATTATTATTTTAAAAAATAATTTAAAATTTATTAAACATAATATATTAGAAATAAAAATATGTGATCATCTTATTTCTAAAATATAAATATATTACTTAATTAATTTATATACTTAAAAATAATTTAGTTATTTTAATTAATATTTTATAATTAATACGTAGATAAAAATAACTAAAACAAATGTCAAAGATTTAAAAGTAATAAAATTTTTACTAAGATTAAAATAAGATAGAATAATATTTTTTCGATATTTAAAGCTTATTTAAGCCAATTATTATATTTATTTAAAAATGTTAAAAGTTAAAAAAAAAGTAATGATTATTTTTTATTACATATGTTGTTAATATATTATCATTTTTAAATTTAATACATTTTATCTTTAGATATTAAATTTATTTTTATGGTATACTAAAGATTATTTTGTAATAATTTAATATTATAATGTCAAAATTAACATATAGAGAATAGATTATGAGTTTTAATTAAATTTTAATTACTTTAAATAATATGCAAAATATGGAATGAAAAGTAAAATAATTCCTTTTTATATTAAATAACAAATATATTATTAAATTAAACTATATATTTAACATATAATTATATAAATTTAAAATATTTGGATTTCCTTGATTACACTAAATAATATTTTCTTAGAATTAATTAAACTAATTATAAGAACTAAAACCGTAGTTAATAAAATATTAAGGATTAAAAAATTTAAAAAATATAAGAATTGGTTGACAGTTTCAACTCTCACAGGTGATAAGGGCAGGCTCAAGAATTTTTTTATTTTTTATATTATTTTTTAAAATATTAAAAATTAAAATGAAAAAATAAAGAATTAAAGCTTTTAATAGTATTATAATTTAAATTATATATAATAATAATAATAATAATAATAATAATAATAATAATAATAATAATAATAATAATAAAACTTTTTATGCCAACGAATCTCTACTAGTGCCAATGGGGTATCGATTCATTCTATTACTGTATTTTTTAAGATTGTTTAAGGTCTACTTTCTATAAAGTTCATAGGATTATATATGAATCAAAAAAATGCTCAAAGCACAAATAAATAAATGTCTATTAAACAAAACTCTCATATCAAACCACTGCAATATACAACTTTAGCATGAAATCATACGTAAAGACGTACTTTTCTACTGAGCTACTAGTTTTATGCTTACTTGATGCTTAGAATATGCATAAACAATGCTCAAATTTACAACAGTCACATCCCTAATGCACTAACTACCAATCCAATCCAATCCAATCCAATCCATATTCTTTAACATTTAATGCAAAAGGATATACATAAAATATCTCAGTGTTATCAATAGAAAACTAAACCATCTAGTTAGAAATCTAGTTCAAGATTCACTTAAGGAAGTTAATATCTATTTATTCAACTTTTTCTGTTTGTAAGTTAGTGGGCAAAATATCAAGAAAATTAGAAGCTACTTAATAATTAAACAATAATCATTATTTGTATAGGACTTAGATAAAAGAGTTTGTTAAGAAAATATTATATACCTGGGTAAACGAAATCTAACAATAAATAATACTTATTATATAATGATAACTTTTGAATTTCTTTTTTTTTTCAAAAGAACTAGATCTAGCTCGTATACCTTTTTATCAAGTCATAATGTTTTTTTAAGTATTTTGAAATTATTTATTTCATGGTAGTTTTTGATTTTAAATATTTCGTGTTAGTTAGAAGTCATAAAAATGTTTTTTTTTAGTTTATAAACAAGTATACTCATTTAAGAATTTAAGCACATGTATATTTTCTTAAACTCTTAATTCTTTATAGACTCAATTTAAACACCTACATCCGATATGTTATTAGCAAAAGAGTGTATCCTGTCACAACTATCATAACCACTTAACAAATATTTAATAACTGAAAATTTATTATTTTATTAAAATATAATATTTTATTATTAGAAGTAGTTGTAGTGTAGATGTATTTTGTTTAATAGTGTTAAAGAATATTTATCCTTAACAAAAAGAGATATTTTACAGGCTTTCTGATAATTGAGTCAAAAAGCTGAAAAAAAGTCATCAAAGTGTTATAAATGTTCCTTTTAAGACTATTATACATAATTATTTCGTCCATTTCTTTAATAAAATGATAAGTCATCAAAGTGTTATTAAGTTAATAATATTCCTTTTAAGAGTAGATAATCAAACTACTAATAGAAGAAACACAAGGCAAAAACACTAACTTTTTATTCAAAAGCTAAAAGTAAAATTTTGAAAGAAATAAAAGTAAAAGAAAAAAAAAACATCATTAACCTATATTTAATTATCGTGTTCTCTACCTTAATTAGTGTGAATTATTCCTTGTAAATTAGCAGTTAAAGTAGAGAAGTTTCCACGCGGCTAAGTAATTGAAAAAGTAATCTGTCTATCTATTTTGGTACAATAATAATAAATAAAAAAGCAGGTGGCAGAGGTTTGGTCAGAGTTTACACTTCTCAGAATTTATGTTGTGAAGTTGTTTATTCTGAGAAGGAAGAGAGAAGAGAAAAGAGGGAACAGAAGAAGGCAACAATGGATGAGATATTGAACAAGGTGGGGTCATACTGGTTCAGCCGCAAGGCCAGCAAGGAATTTGACTCTGTCGGTGATGATATCAACGTACACACCACAGTCCTTAACACCCTTTTAATCTTTTGCTATATTCATTCTTAATTTTCTATCTTTTACTTGCAAAAATTTCCTTTGTTTGCTCTTTTTTCTTTTTCCTTTACCATGTGAGTGCTTCGATTTTATGGTTCTGGCTGTCATATTTGCCCCACTTGAAAAAAAATTTGGAATTTAATTTCTTGCTCAACAATGGAGCAGTGGGTTGGGTTGAGGGTTAAGGGTTGAATTAGAGACGTAATTGCTGATTATTCATGTGAATAATGCACAAAGGCATGCCCTTTCAGGGTTCTATGAAAAAGGGACATTTTTAATTTGTGAGTTTTCAGGTTGTTTTAGGGAGGCTTGAGAAAAATTGGTTTATGTTTTGGTTTATATGAACATAAGGTGGAAAGTGAGCTACAAGGTAAAATCATGCTGCATGTTGTGGATTTGAGGTTTTGGTTTATATGAATGTAAGGTGCTCCCTTTTGAAATCAGGCAGTCACCTTCATCCGAATGTTGAAGTCTTGGTACCTGTTTATTGTGATTATATTTCTCTTTTTTTGCACACCCACAATGAATTTACTTGTAGGTGTTGGTTCGTTTTCCCCTTTTGGTTACTTGGAGTTCTTTATTGAATATAAAACCAGGGTATTTGATAGTTAATGAAGCTGAGTTTGTGTTTCAAATTCTCCTGCTTTTGGTATGTGGATATCTTCAACATAAATCTTGGGGAAGGTTGCAGTGTTTGAATATAATATATTTCCTGGTGATTAGCCAATCTGTTACCATTGTGATAAGTGTGGCAAACTAGCCATGTTTATTTTAGTTTTCAAGCAGAATCACTGGAATTGAAGAGAAACACTGTCTATAAATGTGTATGAAATGTTTGTAGATACTTAAATAATAACATGCTATGGTGATCATCAGTTCTGAGATTTTGAGTTTTTTAAGGCATTATTGATGGTTTTGGTGAATAGAAAGAAGCTAGGCTATAAGATAGTGTAAAGGTGAGCAAAACACTGGCATTGGGTCCAGGATTAGAGTTCAATTCTCAGAATTGGAAGCTTAAATAAGAATTTGGCCATAGATTTTTTAAGGAGCAACAGGTAAGGGCCTGGTAACTTAGGAAGGAGATTTTAGGCTGTGAATAAACAAAGGAACAGAGAAGCTTTATAAATTTTTTGTACAAGTTTTTTTCTTTTTCTGGTGGGGAACAGGGGAGTTACAAACTAAGAGACAAGAGGAAAGCTTGAGGATGAAGTGTCTACCAGTACAGAAAAATAAAATCAAGAATGAAATCATAAATTCCACTGGCAAAATTAGGAAAAAAAAAATGCTAGATTTGGCTAATGCATTTGCAACTTGGTTAGTCTCTCTATATAGTTATGTGATAACTTGACAGTTCCTGCTTGCTCCATAATGTGCTTGTTCAGGTTCAAAAGTGGAAAAATTGGAAGAGTTGTAGGACAGCTATCTGTCATTAATGTAATGTCTGTAGGAGAATCTGATTCAGCTTGAGATGAAGAGCAAGATCCTGTTGTTTGATACCAAGTTTTCCAAGCAATAAAAGAAGAACCAAGAAAGACACAATATTCGGTGATAAACTTCTACAACTTGTTTGTAGAAGTTGATACCATGTGGTGTGAGATTGTGTTTCTATAACCGTTTTGAAAATTTTTAATCTTTATCAGTGATTCAGGTGAGAATGAACTAAGATGAGATGATAGTGCTAATTTTGATTAACCAAGTTAGAAGAAGTGTGAGTGTCACAGTAAGCCCTAATGAGTAATAGTATGTAATTACATCAATGCATGGTTGAAGTTAGTTTTGTTTTGGTGCTGAAAGGTGTTAATTTTTCTTTGCTGGAAATTGAGGTTCGCTTTTAGTTCTCTAATTCTTCGTGCTTTGGGTATAACTATATAACATACAAGATTAGTTTGATATGAATATTAGGGAATATGCAATGCTCAAGATTGATTTATGCCCCTGCTGTTCAAAGAAAGCATTTTATCCATTTGTGCATCTTGGTTCTGTAATGTTTCTGATCAATTTAACAAATCATGAGAAGACATTTCATGCTTATGTTTAATTAACACCTTTGCCATTGTTGAATAGTCACTGTCAACCAGTATTGAAGGGGGAACCAAATGGTTGGTCAACAAATTAAAAGGTTTGTATCAATTATGTTTCTTTGTATTCCTCAAACATTTGTACAAGTATATGTATAGGCTATGAAATCTGTGCTAAACATTCTAAACTATTAATGTGACAATCATGCACTCTAAGGTATTCATGGTCTCATCTTGATGCTTCATAGGAAAGATGCAAAAGCCATTAACGGAGCTACTAAAGGAGTATGACCTCCCCATTGGAATCTTTCCTCGTGATGCAACAAACTATGAATTCAATGAAGAAACAGGGAAGCTTGTTGTTTACATTCCTCAGGTCTGCGAAGTCGGCTACCGAGATTCATCAGTCTTGAGGTTCTCCACCAGTGTGAGTGGTTATTTGGAGAAAGGAAAGCTAGCAGAAATAGAGGGAATAAAGACTAAAGTGCTGATCTGGGTGAAAGTAACCACCATTTCATCTGAGGGACCAAAGCTGCATTTCATGGCTGGCATGAAGAAGACAAGGAAAAGGGAAGCATATGAGGTTACTAGAGATGGTATAACCATAGATAAGTTCTAGTATATTTACAACAAGTTACTCTTGTTTAGTAGTTTTACTCTTAGTAAAATAAATTATCTCTTCTTGTGGACCATTTTATTTTATTAGATATGACTGTAGTGAGTGAACTTGGAATTTGGTGGAACATCTCTTGGTTCCTGCTTGATGTGAAGTAGTTTCAGTTTTTATTGTTTGGGTCTATTAAGTTTTATTCAATGCTGTGGAACATATGTGCTAGTGAACAACAATGTGCATATTTGGATAACCATTTGAAAAGTACTTTTGAGTGTTGAACATACCCTTGAAGAAAATGTTCTTTATAAGGGTAATCCAAACAGGACTTAAGGATATTGTCACAATATTACTTTGGTACATGACTCTGGGTATTGGTTCCCCACTACTATTAGAGTCTGCTATTAATTGTGCAGAGAATGGTTAAATAGCACAATTGAAACGTAGAAAGTGTTGGTGTCACATTAACTTCATAATAAAGAAGTATTAAAAATGTATTTGTGGCTTTTTGGAACTGTCATATTCAAATGTAGTGGTCCCTTTTGGAAATGTCGTAGTCTGTGGCTTAAATTGTAAGCCAATGTTTCTTTAGTTACGTTTTCCTTTAGTATATTGAATGCGAAATACGATCTACAAATTTGAAACAGCATTTGTATTTTGTAGAAGTTTGGTATGAAATGTCTTCGTCAACGATTCAGCATGTGCAGCAAAACACGATCTGATATACCTAAGAATTTTTCAATATGAAAAAAAGAAATCAAAAAGAAAATGCACCAGCCGGGAATCGAACCCGGGTCTGTACCGTGGCAGGGTACTATTCTACCACTAGACCACTGGTGCTTATGCAATTAGGGCTGATCCATTTTATTTTTATTAGATAAAATTATCTTGTAAGCTGCATTCTTTTACGCTAATTTGATTCTATTGAATAATTTGTTATGGTATAGCAAGTTCCTGTGCCAACCCATGGATGGATGTTGAGAAATAACATGACCTGTTAAAATGTGTAATGCTTTGAAATCATAGATTAATTTTATTTTTTAATCTTATTTCAATATTTTTCTCCAGTTTTTATTTTATTCTTTTATTGTTTTAGAAAACTTGCATCAATTTTTTTAATAACGAAACAATTTGAACATCTCGTTGTATAGTAATTCATTCAATCTCTATTCTTAATATACTTTATCTCAAGTTACCTACCATTTTAATTCGAATAAAAAATGTTAAAAGTGGTTTCAATAATTAGAATTACTGAAATAGAGCATTGTTAAGGACAAAGGAAAGGTATGAAATGTACCCATTGCTAGTTCAAGTTCAGCAACCCGTGCGTATATTTCAAATCTACAATTTTTTTTATTTGACATAAATGAAGCATATAACTAAGTATATATTTATAAAAGAATATAATTACACATAAGATACATATTGAAATGAATTAAACAAATTTTATAGAACCTGTGAAGAGGTTGGTGAATATTCACATGTATAATAATATTAATACATAAATAATAAATAAATAAATACAGCATTTCCACATGATGATTGTGTAGGGTGTAATGTGAAATTTTTGTCATTTATTAGAAAGAATGGGACACTAACAGCAGCACAGAAAAAAGACCTTCAATTGACAAAGAAAGCAAAACATACAATATATTTGGGAAAACGTGTAAAACTATATTTAAGAGACGAATATCGAGATGTACTTTTTCTAGAAAAAAAGAATTGAAGATTTAATGAAACCTTCAGCAAATTTCATTAGTATTTCTCATCTACTATATTGAAAACCTACTTAAGTGATAAAAAGCTATCGATTTGATAAAGCAGGGAGCATAAATAATTTGTCAGCAGAAGATTACAATTTCTCTGCCAAAATGTGTCCCAATGGTTATAGGTGTATATGTTTCAGTATCTGTAGTTTAAAAAATATAAACTTAAATGAATTGTACACACGCCAACCTAAAATTCTATAAATTCCACGTTCTCATTTCCCATCCATTGATTTGCCTCTAGTTTTTTTTTTTTTTTTTTTTCATCTATGACTTTTTCTTCTAGTTTTGAAAATTGGCATCAATCCTCTTTGGATAACTCCAACGAAAATGAAGGAGTTGTGCCTGCTTCATCGTCACGACCACTGTCACTTATAGCTACTATTCATGTGTCGTGTTTGAAGGAAATAATAAGACAAACTATTAAAGAAGAATTACACATTTTTCTTAAGGATATGTATGATATGAACATGTGAAACTCTCAAACACTTGCTATCATGAATCACATAATCCTTTAGTGGTCTCAATGACAACTCAGGTTCAAGCTTGTTTTTTATGACATTTATGAAGAAATCAGACTTGTTAGGTATGATTCATAATATCAAATAGGAAAAGTTATAGGTTTTGTGGTTGGGTCAGGAGTGCGGGTATTTTAGTTATTGTACCTTGTTTAGGGTTATTTATATAATTATCTGTAATTGTAACTCTAGTGGTTGATCTCTCTAATAACAAAACACCACTGCTCAAACACTCCCGAGGACGTAGACAAATTGTCGAACCTCGTTAAATCTTGTGTTATCTATTTTCTTCATCTTCGTTCATTTTCGTTCATTCCTGTATTTATAGCGTGAGTTTCTCAACAATTGGTATCAGAGAGAGTTGAAATGACTATGTCAGGAGATGCTAAATTCGAAGTTGTGAAATTTGATGGTCACGGTAATTTCGGATTATGGCAGACGAGGGTGAAGGATCTGTTAACGCAACAAGGGCTGTTGAAGACTTTAAAGTCGCAGAAACCAGCGAAGATGGAGGATTGGGTGGATCAGCAAGAATGAGCAGCAAGAACTATATGATTGTGTTTGACAGACGAGATCATGTACCATGTAATCAGTTTGTTGTCTTTAGATGAAATCTGGAAGAAACTGGAATCCCAATTTATGTCAAAAACCTTAACGAATAAACTATATCTTAAGCAGAAGTTGTATGGGCTGAAGATGTAGGAGGGTAACGATCTAGCATAGCATGTGAATATTTTTAATCAAATAATCACAGATCTAGCGCAGTTAGATGTGAAGATCGAGGATGAAGACAGAGCAATAATTCTGTTATGTTCTTTGCCTTCTTCCTACGAACATATTGTGACAACCCTTACGTATGGGAAAGAAACAATCAAGGTTGAGGAGATCACTACAGCGTTGTTGGCACACAACCAATGAAAGCAGAATGCAGGGGAGAGTTCTTCTCAAGGTGATAGCTTATACATTAAGGATGGTCAGGAACGTGGAAGGAAGCAAGAGAAGGATGGTTATGGAAAACGAAATTTCAGATCAAAGTCAAGGGGTAAAAAGACGATTCAATGTTACAAGTGTAAACAGTCAGGTCATATGAAGAAGGACTGTCCAACGTGGAGAAAGCAAAATGATGAAAAACAGGCTGACTCATCGAAGTCTGTAAATGTGGTGTAGAATGAGGAATTTGATGACAGTAACGGGGACATGTTTTCTGTTTCAACTACTCAGTTTTCGGATATATGGATTCTTGATTCAGGATGCTCTTATTATATAACGCCTAATAGGGAGTGGTTTACGACTTACAGGTCAGTTAATTCTGGTTGTGTCTATTTAGGTGATGATAGATGTTGCAATATTGTTGGTATTGGTGATGTTAGAATTAGGATGTATGATGGTACTGTTAGAACATTGTGTGATGTTAGGCATATACCTGAATTGAAAAAGAATCTGATTTCCTTGGGCACTTTACATAAGAATGGTTTTATTCCTAAAGCTGACGAGGATAGGGAGACTATTAAAATTGTTAAAGGTACATTGACTGTGATGAAAGGAAAGATAACTACTGGAAATATCTATAAACTGTTAGGGAGTACAGTTGTAGGTGGAGTTCATTCTGTTGAGTCACATGATGATAATACAAAATTATGGCATATGAGACTTGGACATCTTAGTGAACGTGGGATGACTGAATTGCATAAAAGAAATTTGTTGCATGGTGTTAAAACTTGCAAGCTCGATTTTTGTAAGTTTTGTGTTCTTGGGAAGCAGACTAGAGTTAGTTTTATGACTGTAAAGCATAGAACTGAAGGGATTCTAGATTATGTGCATTCTGATGTATGGGGCCCTACCAAAGAGTCTTCATTTGGTGGATCTATGTACTATGTTACTTTTACTGATGATTTTTCTAGAAAAGTTTGGGTGTATTTCATGAAACAGAAATCTGAAGTTTTTGACAAGTTCAAGTTGTGGAAAGCTGAGGTGGAGAACCAAACAGGTAGAAAGATCAAGTATTTGAGGTCTGATAATGGCACAGAGTACACTGATTCACAGTTCCAAAAATTCTGTGAGGAGCATGGAATTCAGAGACATTTTTCAGTACGAAAGACACCACAACAAAATGGTGTTGCTGAAAGAATGAACAGGTCGTTGACTGAAAGGGCTAGATGTTTGAGATTGAATGCAGGGCTTCCTAAGCTTTCTAGGCAGAGGCGGTTAGTATGGCATGTTACCTCATCAACAGATCACCACGAGCTTCTTTGGGTGGTAAGGTTGCAGAAGAGGTATGGACAAGAAATGCAATTGATTTTAGTCACTTAAGAATATTCGGTTGTCCTGCTTATGTGCATGTGCCTAGTGATGAGAGATCAAAACTTGATGCAAAATCCAAGAAGTGCATATTTCTGGGCTACAAGAAAGGTGTGAAAGGCTACAAGTTTTGGGATCCAGTTGACAAGAAAGTGGTGATCAGTAGAGATGCAGTTTTTGATGAGCAGTCCATGTTGCAGCAGAATCAAGAAAAGGTGCAAATGGAGTTAGAACATATCCCAGCAGCAGCAACACTAGAGAGAATTGGATGGGTGCAATGATAGAAGAGATGGAATCCTTGCAGAAAAACTAAACATGGGAGTTAGCATGCCTTCCTGAAGGAATGAAGGCTATTGGTTGCAAATGGGTGTACAAGAGGAAGCCAGTAGTATCAGAAAAAGAGGGGGAAAAGTTCAAGGCTCGCCTAGTAGAAAAAGGATTTTCACAGAAGAAAGGCATAGATTATCATGAGATTTTTTCTTCTGTGGTTAGACACACTTCTATCAGGGCAGTACTTGCATTAGTAGCTAGCTACCTGGGATTTGTATTTAGAGCAGATGGATGTTAAAACTGTTTTCTTGCATGGTGATTTAGAGGAGCAAATTTATATGCAGCAGCCAGAGGGTTTTTCTCAACCTGGACATGAGCATTTGGTTTGTAGGTTGAAGAAATCTTTGTATGGATTGAAACAGTCTCCAAGGCAATGGTATAAACGGTTTGACTCCTACATGATTCAGATTGGCTACAAGAGTTGTGAGTATGATTGTTGTGTTTATGTAAAGAGTCTTGATGATGGTTCTTTTATTTTTCTGCTACTGTATGTTGATGATATGTTGATTGTTGCGAAAAATTTGGATGATGTTGTTGGTTTGAAAGCTTTATTGAGTCAAGAATTTGATATGAAAGACTTAGGTGCTGCAAAGAAAATTCTTGGGATGGAGATTCATAGGGATAGAAGCTCAAAGAAATTGTGGTTATCTCAACAAGGTTATGTTGAGAAGGTACTAGACAGATTTGGAATGAGCAATACAAAGCCTGTAAGCACTCCATTGGCAAATCACTTCAAGCTCAGTTCAAACCAGTGTCCTAACACAGATAAGGAAGTTGCAGACATGGCAGAGGTTCCTTATGCTAGTGTTGTTGGCTGCTTAATGTATGCAATGGTATGTACTCGCCCTGATTTAGCTCATGCTGTTAGTCAAGTTAGCAAGTACATGTCTAAACCAGGTAGGCAACATTGAGAGGCAGTCAAATGGATTTTCAGGTACTTGAGAGGTACTGTGGGGCATGGCATTGTGTTTGGTAATCAACAGGGTGATCCTTTGGTTATTGGATATGTGGATTCAGATTATGCAGGTGATTTGGATAATAGAAGGTCGACAACTGGGTATGTTTTTACTATCAGTGGAGGACCTGTATGTTGGAAGTCAACTATCCAGTCTGTTATTGCATTATCTACCACTAAAGTTGAATACATGGCAGTAGTTGAGGCTGCAAAAGAAGCTTTGTGGCTTACTGGGTTAGTAAATGAATTGGGTGTTCAACAAGGTGGAGTTCAGTTGCATTGTGACAGTCAGAGTGCTATTTATTTAGCAAAGAACCAGATATATCATGCTAGAACAAAGCATATTGATGTGAGGTTTCACAAGATCAGAGAGTTGATTGCATCTGGTGAGATACTGTTGCAGAAGATTGGTACTGCAGAGAATGTAGACATGTTAGCAAGCCAGTTACCACAGACAAGTTCAAGCATTGCTTGAATTTGTTGAATGTTTATAGTTGCTAGAGAAGCATGGTAGTCCAACCCACTATGTGTTTGATACTTCCGGATTGTATATCTTCTAAGGGGGAGTATATTCGCCAAGGTGGAGATTTGTTAGGTATGACTCATAATACCAAATAGGAGAAGTTATAGGCTTTGTGGGCTGGGCCAGGAGTGCGGGGGTATTTTGATTATTGTACCTTGTTTATGGTTATTTATATAATCATCTGTAATTGTAACTCTAGTGGTTGATCTCTCTAATAACAAAACACAGCCACTCAAACACTCCCGAGGACGTAGACAAATTGTCGAACCTCGTTAAATCTTGTGTTTTCTATTTTCTTCATCTTCGTTCATTTTCGTTCATTCCTGTGTTTATAGCGTGAGTTTCTCAACAAAACTTATGAGGATATCAATGAAGAAAACCCTCTAAATGATGAACATCAAAGAGGTAATTGAGAAAGTGTTTTTAAGACACTAGTATTATGAGTTTCAATAGATTTGTTATCGATTTTTATTTTGTAGCTTCATAGAGTTTTATTGTCTTTCCTAAAATTTCTTGTTGTAATGTTATGTGTGTGACTTAATATAATCATAGTTCTAGTTTTTAAGTTAGTCAAGTAATGGATATACCTATAGAACACAACATACTAATCTATATTGAAGAAAAACATTAAATTAAAATAAAAATCTAATAAATTAAAACTACAAAAGTTTAAAATCATCAACAAACTTCATGTGATGATTAACGGTCACTTGTAAATGAAGGTACAACACATATGAAATACTAACACATTGCACAGTGAAGACATATAAAATAATTACAGTTACAAAATGATACAATCTTTTTAAAGTAGAATATTTTTGAAAATCAATTTCATCAATAAAATTCATATGAATGAATGTAGAAGGTACATTACCTCATATGATAATGAAATAGTGTGTTGAAAGTAGCATAGTTTTTAAAACCACTCTCATGAGTGAAAAATAGGTGAAATATCACAAACAAAATAAAAACGTAAACAACATCTGAACTACTAGTTTTGGAAGCAAATCAAGTTAGAAGAAAAGAAAAAAAAAATAATGAGTTAAAAATGAGTGAAGACATAAAATAATGACACTTGAAACAATGTTTTGAAAGTACATTAGTTTTCAAAACCAATTTCATGAACAAAATTCATTTTCAATGAATGTAGAAGGTACATTACCTCATTTGAGATGGCGTACCATTGCAGTGGAAGTAATCTAGTACCCTAAACAAAAACAAATGTAAACAACATTCGAACTGTCAATTAACCAAGACTCATTGGAAAGCTTCATCTGAATAAATGTAAATGATAGATGTTACCTAATGTCTTCAACGAAGTCCAGGTCGAGGCTCTTCTAATCATGGGAAACCTTTAAACACTAAGAGCATCAAAATGATAGCCCCAAATGACAAACTTAAAAAAACCCTAAATAACATCTAAATGGCCGCATAAAACTTATTTATATTTACAAATTTCAAATATTGAAAACATTTTCCCCAAATACTAAATCCAAGAAAACCTTAAAACGCGTAAATGTGGTGCAAATGTTACCTTACGTCTTTCTCAAAGTCGACATGGGTTCTCATCTCCTCAAGACTCTTTCAATGATCGTAAATCATGACATACTAAGAATATTTTTAAACATGAGTGTGGCTGAGTGAAAGAAAGGAAGCTAAAGTATAGGGTTTCATTGATGAAAGAGTGAGAATGAGTGGAAGGTTAGAGACTACGGTTTGGAGAATAAGAGAAGGATGAGACCATTAGAATGAAGCAAAGTAGAATAAAAAATAGGTTTTCATTGATGAAAGCATGCGAATGAGTGGAAGGTCAAAGAATAGGGTTTGGAAGATGATGTGAGGGTCAGACTGAATGTAAATGTGAGTAAGAGTGTTATTTTGAAATAGTTCACGTGTCTCACAGATGAACCTCTATGATTTGAGTTTCATTTGACGGCACATGTTTGCTTTCTGTTTATGGCAAAGAAAAAAGTTATTTTCTTTTTGAATTTTTGTAAGAATTATGTGGTTGGGACACATGACAAGTTTTTCCATTTGTGCTCCCTGAAATGTTATCTAGATGATGGACATCATGGACGTAGTTGAGAAAGTGTTTTTAATGCATTAGTGTTTTAAATTTCAATAGGTTTTTTGTCGATTTATATTGTATAACTTCATAGAGTTTCATTGTCTTTCCTAAAGTTTCTCATTGTAATATAATGTGTGTGACTTAATATAATCATGGTTTTAGTTTTTAAGATGTTTTTGTGAACACAAAAAGTTTTTAAGTTGGTCAAGTAAGTTAATGGTTATACCTATAGAACACAACATACTAATCCACATTGAAGAAAAATATTAAATTAAAATAAAAATCCAACAAATTGAAACTATAAAAGTTTAAAATCATCAACAAACTTCATGTGATAGTTACCTATCACCTGTGAATGAAGGTACAACACATATGAAATACTAACACATTGCATAGTGAAGACATATAAAATAATTACACTTGCAAAATGATACAATCTTTTCAAAGTAGAATATTTTTGAAAACCGATTTCATCAACAAAATTCATTTGAATGAGTGTAAAAGGTATATTACCTCATTCGAGATGGCATACCATTACAATGAGAATACTCCAGTAGCAAATCAAGTTAGAAGAAATAAAAAACGTGAGTGAAGACATATAAAATAACTATACTTACAAAATGAAACAATGTTTTGGAAGTAGCATAATTTTTAAAACCAAACTCATCAATAAACTAGTATGATAATTAACTATCAATTGCAAATGAAGGTACAACACACATTAATTATTGACACATTTCATAATGAAAACATACAAAGTGATTGCACTTGCAAAATGATGCAATCTTTTCAGAGTAGAATATTTTTGAAAACCAATTTCATCAACAAAATTCATTTGAATAAATGTAGAAGGTACAATACCTCATCGGAGAATGAAATCATGTTTTGGAAGTAGCATAATTTTTAAAACCAAACTCACGAGGAAAAATGAGTGAAATGCCCTAAACCAAAAAAAAATGTAAGCAACAATCGAACTGCTAGTTTTGGAAGCAAATTCAGTTAGATAAAAAAAAAGGAGTTAAAAATTAGTGAAGACATAAAATAATGAAACTTACAAAATGAAAAAAATGTTTTGAAAGTGTAATAGTTTTCAAAACCAATTTCATGAACAAAATTCATCTGAATGAATATAGAAGGTATATTATCTGATTTGAGATGGCGTACCATTGCAGTGGAAATATTCCAATACCCTAAACCAAAAAAAATATAAACAACACTCGAACTGCCAATTTTGGAAGCATATTAGTTCAAACCAAAATTCATCAAAAAATTTCATATGAAAAAAATGTAAAAGGTAGATGTTACCTAATATCTTCAACAAAGTCTAGGTCAAGGCTTTTCTATCACTAGAAACCTTTAAACACTAAGAGCTTCAAAATGACAATCCAACAAAACCCAAAATAGGGTTTCGTTGATGAAAGGGTGAGAATGAGTGGAAGGATGGAGAATATGGTTTCGAGAACATGAGAAGGATGAGATCGTTGGAATGAAGTAAAACAGAGTAAAGAATAGATTTTCATAGATGAAAGTGTGCGAATAAGTAGAAAGTTAAAGAATAAGGTTTGAAAGCTGATGAGAAGGTCGGACTAAATGATAACTCGAAAGTGTGAGTGTTATTTTGGAATAATACACCTGTCTCACATGTGAAGTTTTATGTTTTAAACTTCATTTAATATTGTGTTAAATGACAATTTTTCTTTTGAATATATATGAATATTTTTGTGGTTGGACCTCTTCACAAGTTTTGTCATTTATACTTTATTATATGAATAGATTGAAATGTTAAATAATTATTGAGGTGTATTGTAATTTAAATCATAGTGAATTATAATAAGAAAATTACTTTTGAGCTACTTAAATTATATGAATCATTATGAATAAAATTTCATTTAAAAAACATTTTTATATATTTTAATTTAATTTAAATAACTTTATTTGAGAAGCTTTCAATTTCTTTTGTAAAAAAGAAAAAAAGTTCTCTTAATTGGATAGATTTCCCCCCTTGCTTGCATGCTGGGCTTGTTGGTTTTCCTTATAGTGAAACCATCACATTCTCATTAATCCGCAATTAACTGCATTGCTTTAGTATCATCAAACTTTTCCTTTATCCGTTAATTCACTTCAACCGTTGCTTCCACCGGAACCCTCGCTCTCCCCCATGTCCACCGCCAAATCGCGCAACTTCCGGCGCCGAGGCGGCGGCGACACCGAAGCCAACGACGAAGACGGCGATACCTCCACCCTCTCGTCCAAGCCCCCTTCCTCCGCCAAGCCCAAGAAGCCCCAAGCCCCCAAACTCCTCAGCTTCGCCGACGACGAAGAGAACGAAAACCCTCGTCCACGATCCTCAAAACCTCAACGTTCCACGAAACCCTCTTCCGCTCACAAAATCACCACTCTCAAGGACCGAATCGCGTCCTCTTCCCCTTCTGTCCCCTCCAATGTCCAACCCCAAGCCGGAACCTACACAAAAGAAACTCTTCGCGAGCTTCAGAAGAACACCCGAACCTTGGTCACCAGCAGCAGCTCCTCGCGTCCGGAGCCCAAACCCGCCGCGGAACCTGTCATCGTCCTCAAGGGCCTCGTCAAGCCCGTAGCTTCGGAGCCCCAGGGTCGGGAATCGGACTCCGAAGGGGATCAGAAAGAGGTGGAAGGGAAATTGGGTGGCTTAGGCCTTCAGAATGGGAAGGACTCGTTCTTCCCCGATGAAGAAACCATCAAGGCTATTAGGGCGAAGCGGGAGCGCCTCCGGCAGGCGCGCCCTGCTGCACCGGATTACATCTCTTTGGATGGTGGCAGCAATCACGGTGCTGCTGAGGGGCTGAGTGATGAGGAGCCGGAGTTTAGGGGCCGGATTGCGATGTTTGGTGAGAAGGTTGAAGGTGGGAAGAAGGGGGTTTTTGAGGAGGCGGAGGAGAGGATAGTGGATGTGAGGTTTAAGGAGGAAGAGGAGGATGATGATGAGGAGGAGAAGATGTGGGAAGAAGAACAGTTCAGGAAAGGGTTGGGGAAGAGAATGGATGAAGGGTCTGCTAGAGTTGATGTTCCTGTTGTGCAAGGTGCTCAACAGCACAAGTATGGTGTTCCCTCTGCAGCAAATGTGTATGGTGCTGTTCCAAATGCCGCTGCATTGGTGAGTCCTGGCATTGGAGGAACAATTGAATCGATGCCAGCTTTGGATGTCTTGTCCATATCGCAGCAAGCCGAGAGTGCGAGGAAAGCCTTGGTCGAGAATGTGAGGAGGCTTAAGGTATGTCCCAAACTTGACTGTGTGTCAGGCTGTGTTGTTGCTTTTAGAATTTGCGAGCTTGCTTATATTTAGGCCTTAAACCCAAATTCTAAGATGGTATTGGAATTCGAATCTAGATTTGTTATTGGATCACTGATCTTGTTAATCAAACTTTAAGTATTAGGACTGGTGCTGGGAGGTAGAGTTATCCCGACTAGACTTCACTAATATCACTGCGCGGCTGTGAGTGTATTTTAGGTAGAGTTAGGTGATGAACTGCCTAATGATATGCACTTCTGTTTGAATCTCCTCAGAGAGAATATAAACTTCCACGGAATGGAATGTATGTAAAATTGCGTCCATAGAGAAGAGTTATCTTGAAAATTTCCTTGTTTTATTTAAAATTTTACATGAAAATGATTCTATTTGGTGGCAGTTGTATGCTTTGTTATGATGAAACATTGTTTAAATGAATGAATTGCTCATGAAATCTGATTTGAATTGTATTCACTTTAGTATCGGTGAGGCAATCAAAATTTAAATAAATCTTATAAGCAATTAAAATCATTAGAAAATAAGACAACAATGTGAATTACATCATAAAACACAACATATACAAGCATATCAAATTCAATATGTAGGCTTACAAAGTAAACACAAACATAAAATTGCAAAGTTGAATGAAAACCAGATAAAGATAATTGGTGCTGCTCTTCAAAACAAAAAGTCATATGTATTTACTTGTGAAAAAAGGTACTGGGAGAAGCTTCAAATATGCTACCTGAAAGTGTTGAATGAAGTTTCGGAATGTAGAGTCCTAATTGAGATGATAAATATTGAATACATAATGCTAGAAACAAAGTACTCAAACTAAAGCAAACTTCCATTGCACATTGAATACCAAGATAATTCTACATTCTGACACATTCAGCATTTGTGAGAGTCAATTACTGTGTAACTATGTTTTGTTTTGTATCATGAATTTAGCTAAAAGAGTAAAATCAAATAGATAATTACTAAAAGTAAAATCAGCAGAAACTTGTTTGAAAGGGGAAATAGTAAGTAGAAGTTACACAAGCATTATAATGAGATGTCCATAATTTTATAAAATTCTCAGATTAAGCGTGCCAGATTAGAAGTTACTGGGCCTTTTAAAATGTATGACAGTTTTGAGAAATATGAAGAGAGAAAATATAAGAAATATTATTAAAATGTAATTATGAATGTGATTACAGAGTTCTATATTTATAGAGATTACAATGAGCTGAGTAACTACTAACAGATTACAACTGTATAGCTGACTATACAGCTGTCATTGACAACTATAACACTCTTCATGTACCCCCTCCCCCAAACTCAGTGTTCTCAGTGTGACACAAACTTGCTAAGAACTCTGAGTTTGGTCCTTAGAGCAGTGAATCTGTCCCTGGAATAGGGTTAGTGAGAATGTCTGTAGCTGATCCTGAGAAGGGACTTGTTGAGCACCTTTTATTAACAAAGAGCATGTCCAATTCCATGTGTTTTTTTCTTGAACTCAAGCCAGGACTGAGAAAAACTGTAATATACTGCAAGCACCAGCTACTGATCTATTAAATGTAGAGTCGTTCATATAATCTGAACCAAGTTGGAAAGTTTAATCCTACAGGGAGATTTTTTATCACGCCAACTCCATGAAGTAAATACTTTATACGTTTTTGTTTTGATAAAAGGAATGATTGATTAGGTAGAGTTTTGATCTCAATTCCCAAAAAGTAATCCAAGGCATCGAATTGCTTGAGAGCAAAAACCGACAGTAGCTTGAATATAATTAATATAAGGGACTGAACCAATGTACAAGAGGGGCCAGTAATAAGAATGCCATTCTCATAGATCAGAACATAGAGACAAAAACAACAGTTGTTGAGTGTCGTAAGGATGAATCACACTTAACTTGATTGAAACCAAAACAAGAGTTTTGGTGAGCCTTTCATAAAATGCACAGGGGTTGTTTGAGACCATAAATTGCTTTATTACCATACGGTTGTTGCATATAAACATCCTAAACTTAGTAGCATTGAATGAAGGCATTATTAACATCTACCTGATGTATAGGCCAGTGATTTGAAACAGCCCCAAAATGATACAAATTGCGACAGGTTTACAACTGGAGAAAAAGTTTCAAAAAAGTGACAGTCTGGAGTTTGGTGGAAACTCTTAGCAAGAAGACTCGCATTATACATGTTGATAGCATCATCATAATTTTCTTTTATTCAAAACACCCACTTACAACCAATAGCTGTTCTTCCTGGAGACCTAGTCTTGTTAGCAATTAAAGCATAAAATTCGTCTTCTATAGCTAACATGGGGGGAATAGTTGAATACCATTTCCGCACTGATCTACATTTTAAACATTTATGTTAACATCTAGAAAAATATACTTACTGTACATATATAGACTATTTGAAATTTGAATGAGTTCTCACTCCTATGATCTCATGCTATTGTTTGGTATGAATATGTACTAGTAAGTTTGACCTCACTTTAGGAGATTTTGGTGTATCAAATCACCAATAGACTGCAAGCATAAATGAGCACACGGGAAATTGACTTGGCCAAAGAGTATATTGACTTCTGTATAGGTAGTTTTTCTCTATGATTTTTTTTCCTAGATATGTGTACGGGCAATGGTGGGTCTAGGACAGGACCCTGAGTTAGTGGGAGCAATAAAGCTAGACAGTAGCCACTGTTATTGGAGAAAAGATTTAATTTTACTTTCTTAATAAATGCTTGAAGGTAAGATAGAAATCAGAGAGTAGTGGGTTCAGAGGTTCAGATGTAAAATAATAGATGGCATAATACAAAACTCGAGATATTTACATTGTAATAGTGCATTTGTACACCCTGAGTTGTACATAAGTCTTCCAATGTGTATGGGAATCTCATTGCTTTCATGTGTAATTTCCCTTGGTTTAATATGTATGAAGGTCAGCAATTCGAATTGTTATATTCAAGTCTATAATTTGTAAAAGAAATTGTTTTAATCCTTTTGAAACCAGTAAATTGTTTCGTTTGTTAAATGTCTAGAACAATACCAGTATGGGTCACAGTTGCCTTGAATATTACTGTAGCTTGTACACAAATTTATGTTTTAGTGGATTGATATGTTTTCTTAATTTCTCATTTTTTTCATGACAGGAATCTCATGGGAGAACTTTGTCATCATTGAGTAAAACTGACGAAAATTTGTCTGCCTCCCTTTTGAACATTACTTCACTTGAAAATTCTTTAGTAGTAGCTGATGAGAAGTACAGATTTATGCAAAAGCTCCGAAATTATGTCACAAATATATGTGACTTTTTACAGGTAATTGTATTTCTTGTAGTTCTTTTGTTTTTCTGGATCCTTCATAATTAACTATGAAATGGACTGGGTTCCACTATAATATTTCTTTAAGTTCTCTACTATGCTCTAAACCACTTGGAAAACATGAGTGATACATCTAATAATGTTGAAAATGAGTGTATATGTTTTCTTACTGCTGGATTTAAAAGTTGACACTTAATTATCTTTGTATCATTTGTGAATGCTTTTATGTACGGTATCATTCGTAGAGGCTGTAACTAAAGTTATACTATGAATTTTACTTCAGCACAAAGCTTTTTACATTGAGGAACTTGAAGAGCAGATAAAGAAAATTCATGAAGATCGTGCATCAGCCATTTTTGAAAGAAGAACCACTAACAATGATGATGAAATTGTCGAGGTAGAAGCAGCTGTAAAAGCTGCAATGTCAGTATTAAACAAGAAAGGTAACAATATGGAAGCTGCCAAATCTGCTGCTCAGGAAGCATATACTGCTGTAAGAAAACAAAAGGATCTGCCAGTTAAATTAGATGAATTTGGTAGAGATTTAAATCTTGAGAAACGGATGCAAATGAAAGTGAGGGCTGCGGCTCGTCAACGGAAGAGGTCACAAGTATTTGATTCTAATAAGCTGACATCCATGGAATTGGATGATCATAAAATAGAGGGTGAATCAAGTACTGATGAGAGTGATAGTGAGAGCCAAGCATATGAGTCACAACGTGATTTGGTGCTGCAGGCTGCTGATGAGATTTTTGGTGATGCTTCTGAGGAATATGGTCAATTATCTTTGGTCAAAAAAAGAATGGAAGAATGGAAAAGAGAGTATTCATCAAGCTATAAAGATGCTTATATGTCATTGAGTCTTCCACTGGTCTTCTCTCCATATGTGAGATTGGAACTTCTGAGGTGGGACCCACTTCACAAGGGTATAGATTTTCAAGAGATGAAATGGTATTGAGCTATTCCCCCCATGTTACTATTCTTTCTTGAAACTTTTGAGAGGCATTATTGGGGGTCACGGGCTTGTTTTTATAAACCAATTAATTGCATTCCGTAGCTTGATTAGTATAGATAATAGTTATCAAAATCTTATGATTCATGATTTGATACATTTTGGCTATATACTAATTCGTATCTACTTTTTAATCACCGATATGATTCAATGATTCATGTTTGTCACTTTTTTCATCAATTCTTATGAAAACAATAAAAATCCACGTGAGCTTAAATTTTAAAATGAAAAGGAATTTGAAAGAACATTTGTGAACTTCCTATTTGATTATTCCACCTTTTTTGTCACTCACTCATTCAATACATGTACTCTATTAAGCTATTTAATAATCTTGTTTCTATTCTTTTGAAAAATAGACCTCACAAACTTATATAACTAATTGTTTTGTCTTGTTTTATCTATTTGTAGTTTATATTGTTTACATCGAGCACTATATATCAGCTATATGATATATTTGAAGTAACTTTTCGTGGAACCTAAATCTTATGCTTTGATACAACGATTCAAAAAATAACTTAACAACTGATCATTCGGATCTCAATTTTCGATAACCTTGATATATAATATATATGCATGTTACAGGAGTATCTTTTACCTTTTCATGTTTCATCAATTTATAATATGTATTGAATCCTTTCTCCTTTTCAATATTCAGGTATGAATTATTGTGCACTTATGGTTTGCCTGAAGATGGAAAAGATTTTGTTCATGATGATGGAGATGCTGACTTTGAACTTGTTCCAAACTTGGTGGAAAAGGTTGCACTTCCTATTCTGCACTATGAAATTTCCCATTGTTGGGACATGCTTAGTCAACGGGAAACAATGAATGCTATTGCTGCAACAAAATTGATTGTGCAACATGTATCTCATGAAAGTGAAGCTCTTACTGATTTGCTAGTTTCCATTCGAACACGCCTGACTGATGCTGTAGCTAATCTTACGGTATGCTCCCAAAATCAGCATTTACACTTACCAAATTACTAGTTAGAAGTACATGTTCATGCATTTTATTTTATCTTTAGAAAGTTAGAAACCTCTGTACATATAGGTATCTGCTCTGTGCATTTTATGTTGATCTGCATTGCTGGCTATATTTGGATTTATTGTAGGTAGTTGGAATTCTTAAGCATTTTTGGATAAATGTATCATCTTGTTTACTTTGTAGGTCCCCACATGGAGCCCACTGGTACTAGTTGCTGTTCCAGATGCTGCACGAGTTGCAGCGTATAGGTTTGGTGTATCTGTTCGATTGTTGAGAAACATTTGCTCGTGGAAGGACGTATTTTCAATGTCAGTGTTAGAAAAGCTTGCTCTAGATGAGCTTTTGTTTGGTAAAGTTCTACCTCACTTAAGAATCATATCAGAAAATGTTCAAGACGCGATAACGAGAACAGAACGGGTTATTGCTTCCCTCTCTGGGGTCTGGGCTGGCCCAAGTGTCACCGGTGACAGAAAGTATGTTTATGATACTTTGTTAAATGGTTGATTACATTTGTTTCTTTGGGAAAGACATTTTGCACATTCTTTAGACTCATTTCACATTACGTCAGTCTGGTTACTGTCTCTAGGGGCAAATTTGGTATTGTACAGGCAATTAGGGTACTTAAGTGTGTACGTACGGTGGGGGGGGGGGGGGGGGGGGGGGGGGGCTAATGTAATTAGTGGGAGTTTCAATAGAGGATGTAGGTTTAAGATTTGACAGCCACTGTGATGTCATTTATCTCTGATTTGATGTCATTTATTGTATCTCATCATTATATGTAAAATGAGATTGGTCAGCAGTCTAATACTTTCCCCGTCTTCCTCACATTGCAGGCACAAATTGCAGCCTCTGCTGACGTATGTGCTGTCACTTGGAAGGATTCTGGAGAGAAGAAATGTACCAGAGAGTGACACAAGTTCTCTAGCTCGTCGATTAAAGAAAATACTCGTTGACCTCAATGAATATGATCATGCTAGGACCATGGCTAGAACCTTCCATCTCAGGGAGGCATTATGAGTAACTGGAAATGGGAATTCATGTTTCATTAAACTTGTTCTCAATTTGTCGTTGAATCAGCCCCTAAGGTTAACCCTTCTCAGGTGCAATTATGGAACGAACGCGAACTATTCACGTGATTATGATGCTTGAAATTTAAACGTGTTTGATGATTATTCATGTGAATGAACAGACAGGCATGCCCTTTTGGGATCCTATGAAAGGGGAAAATTTTTAGATAGTGATTTTGTTTTGAGCTTGTCTCTAAGGAGAGTCAAATACGGTTAGAGAGTTCATTTATCTGTGCTATAGAAAATTAGGTCGGGTATGGGAGATGGAATGTATACTAGAGGGTAAAAGTGTGGTGCATCAAGTGAATTTGAGGTTTTTTGTTTGAGTAGAGAAGTGCATCCCTCTAGAATCAAGCTGTATCACCTCCATCAACCTTTTTTGATGAGCATGTAGAAGTCCAATGTGATTATAAATTATAATTTTCTTATCTTACACGCCCCAATTCATTTACTCGTAGGTCTTTCATTCTCGTTTTGGTAACTTGAGTTATTTATTGATTATTATGAGTTTTTTTTTTTTTTTTAAATTTTTCTTTTTTT
>Ga0209700_104427_pt1 | contig 25328 bp, 15 predicted proteins | sample SiratroredBW_FD_187528 | JGI IMG/M metagenome (GOLD analysis project Ga0209700, IMG submission 187528) | Root nodule microbial communities of legume samples collected from California, USA - Siratro red BW (SPAdes) (version 2) | ecosystem: Host-associated > Plants > Roots > Nodule | place: USA...
TTTAACAAATTTTTAATAGTCTGATTTTCTTTACTTTTTTTTTTACGAATTTTATTTTAACTTTATTCATAAAATAGAATAGAATCAAAACTCTTTTCTTTTCTTTTTTTATTTAAATAATAACACACATTTTTATTTTTGTTTTATATTTTAGAATAATTTTATTTGCCCGGACGAAATTGGGTGTTGACACCAAGTAATATCTTATATGAATTTTTAAAAAAAGATACACAAAAATATTTTATTAGTAGGAGTATTGGGCATGGTCATTCGCTCATCATGTACTTTACCAACAAATCATAAATTTGCAAAAACATAAAAAAAATCAAATTTTCAAAATTAAAAAAATCTATAAAAATTTCTAGAATAAAAGATAAAAAGTTTTAAAAATTAAAAAATAACAAACACCCCAACAAAAAAATTTATATCCGGAACTATCTAAATCCTGATTTTCCATCATCCATGGAAATACTTCTACTTTCTCGTTTCTTTTTGGGAAAAATAAACATTTTAAAAAACCACACTAGTTTTACTTATTTAATTAGAGGTATCGTCTTAGGACAGACATTGTGGGGTTCTAATACCTTCCCCACACGTTACCGACTTCTAGACCACAAATCCAATTTAACAGGCCATAATAAATTATAGAAATGAAATACATTAGTTTCACTTATAGCATTTGCGAATGGCTTCGAATGGTGGTTGGTAGTTTTTTTACTTCATATCTACATGGTCCATCTTTATGAATATACCAATGACACTCTGCAGATAGTTCGATATCCTTTTTTTGGTTGTATACATTAAAATACAACAAAGGAGTAAATTTTTCCATTGAAAGAAACAAAAGAACAGTGTATTACCAAAAAATCTAGTCTCAAAAGTCCAGTGAAAGCTTTGATTAATATGGAGAAGATGTTGTCTAAGATTATTATCTTTAGATTTGCAGTAAATGTTTAAATCTTCTTTTCCCTCTAGACCATTCTCAATATACATATTAATCTATTCATTTCGCCATGTCAACATAAACATGGACAACAAAGCAATGTTTTTCACAAATAGAGACATTGTAATTTCTCACACTCTTTACTAATGAATCACTTATATATATATATATACACATCTCAACCAAATCTTGAAGGAGAAAATGGTCTTTTCACTTTGTATTTGACCCATTAAACGATTTAATTAAAACTTACTATATTATATTACATTATATCATGTCAAGATGGTTAATATTAATATTATTATTAATATTAATAATATTAGTAATGATAATATTCATAATATTAATAATAGTATTAATAATATGAGTAATATTATGAATAATATTAATTATAATATTAATAACAATATTAATTATAATATTATTGTTATCATTAATAATATTAACAATAATAATGTTAATAACATTATAAAAAAAATAATGTTATTACTACTAATAATCATGTTAATAATATTAAATATAAATAATAGTAATATTAATATTATTATTAACAAAATAAAAGTATTCATAAAATTAATAAAAATAAAAATATTAATAATAATAATAATATTAATATGAATCATATTACTAACAATACTAATAATGCTATTAATAATAATATTAATTATTATTATTTTTTATAAAAAATATGTAGGTAATTATCTATAAATTTAAATTTATTTGTAATGTAGGTAATTATAATATTAATAAGTAATGTTAAATTTATTTGTAGATTTTTATCTATATATAATAATTTAAAAGTAATTTAATTTTTTATTATAAATCCTAATATAAACACATTTAATATAAAAAATTAAATTTATTTTGAATTAAAATTTAAAAAGTTAAATCTGTGTTATATTGAGATCGAAATTTGATTTCAAATTGGAACCAATAAACAAGAGTTATAAAATTGAGTCAGAATAGAAATTTATAAGTTCACTTATAATTTAAATTTAATTTTTATATGAAATTGGAATTGATTAATAGGTGTTATATTGAAATTGGATTTGAAATTAGAATTAAAATTAAATTTGGAATTAGAATTGGAATTGAAATTATTTATCTTTCGTAATTTATAGGATTGATATGTACAAGTAAATTAAGTTTATGTAAAATAAAATAGAAGATAACATTCATATTAAGAGTAAGTGAATATCTACTCCTCATATAAGTATATAACTCTTTTATGTTTTCAACATTAAAAGATTTATTTCAAATTTTAAATCTAATAAATTAAAAGTTTTGTTTAGTTTTTTTTAAGGATTCTAATCCTACTTGTCAATGGAGTAAACTGATTATACTAATTCTATTTTTCTTGTGAACACTCTAGTGCTTTGGAAGGTTTTATATCGAAGATTACTTGTAGACAAAGATATTCAAAGTACATGTCTTTTTGTGTGTTCTATGTGCTCTTTGTGTAGGAAACACGAAGAATTTCCTTTTCATCTTTTCTTTGATTGTTCTGTCACCTGTCAGATTTGGATATACCAAAAAGGTTTTTCTAGAGTTCTCTCCTTTTTCTATTAATGATTTTATTTATTTCTTAATGCTTGTAAGGAGTCCCTTAGTTATTCTCGCCAGGATAACAACCATTACTTACTCTATTTGGTTAATATGGAGGATGAAAAACCATGCTAGGTTTCAAGAAAATATTTCTATCTACTCGGCTATCCAAATTGTTAAACGTCTCATTAGAATGACGGTTAATTCTTCTAGGAAACATGTTAAATGTTTCAGCAAGTGTACTGAGTCCTCAAGTAATATAGAAAATAAGTAGAGTATCGTCTCCACAGGGAATGAAATTTATAATTGAAAAGTAATTATGTATCAATGTATTATGAGAAAAAACACGTAATAAGAATGATTTGGATTTGAGTTAATTAATGACGTAGAACAAAAAAATTAATAATAAAATGTATGAAATCAATATTAATAAAGATCTTGGGATTAAATTATAATACTCTCCTTCTCATACACTCTTAATCAAACATTAACATCAACTTTTCCAATTACCAATATGTGCAAATAAAATTCATTCAACCTGATTCCTCTAGATTTGAAATTCATAAATTAAAATACCTAGCTCTGTCCCCAATTACTAGAATAGATTAATCAGCATTAAGCATAGTTGCAATAAACAGTCATTACATTATAATTCATCCCTGAACTTATACATGCAATGTGTTAAACGTTTGGTTCCATATTCAAAAAGTGCTTTCCAGTCACAATAAGAATTCTAAGATAAATCAAAGTATGAATAAAATGTAAAACAAAGGTAATTGAAATTAATGATATCAAACAATGTTAAAAGTGCATTTGAAGTTGAGAAATTCCAATCCCAAGAATAAAAGAGTTAACTATTCATGGTAGCCATGGAATATAAGAGAAAAGAAAAAGAATGGATCTTGATCAAGAACGACACTCAAAGAATATGCCAATGAGTGATGATCCCTTTGTTTGACCTAGCTTTGGCTCTTTTTATCTTTCGCTCCTTGTATTAGGTCAAATTGCGACCGTTATCTCGTAATTCATGCTCCAGTAGCGTTGATGCCTTCAAATTAGGGCTTCCTTATGAAAGTCTTTAAGTGAGTTTTAGCCTAGGCTGTATCCTTCGCTTAAGCAAAAGGTCACTTATACTCCCTCTGATTCAGCGTTTATGTTTTCTCCCTCTGGATTTTTTGATATGTGCAAGTATTTTTTTTGTGGTAGCAGGGGTGAATATATAGGCAGTTTCTCCGCTTTCCTTGGGGTCCAAAAGTCTTTATTTATCGAGGTTATGGGAGTCATTTTGGCTATTGAGCTTATTTGAAGTAAAGGATTGAAGCGTATTTGGCTTAAGTGTGACTCTTTCCTGCTTTATCAAAGTGTTTAGTTCGTTTAATCTCATTCCTTGGTCTTTGAGAGAGAGATGGAGAAAGTGTATGAGGATTGTTAGGAAATCATATTTCCTTTTATTGTGGACTATATATATATATATATATATATATATATATATATATATAATCATATTAGTTGTTGATCTCCTTAATGTTCGAAATTGTCCGAAATTAAGACAGTTTTAATGAAAAATTAAAATAATTTTAATGACACTCCCTAATTTCTCGTGTTGTTGGTTTAATACGAACTGCTTGCCGAGAAGTAAACAAACTAAAAGGAGAGGTTAAGGGTTGGTCCCCAATATATCAAAATCAGAAACTTTGTGGTCTCTTACCCCATCAAAAGAATCACGCTCAAGTCCAGCAAGAGGAATAAGGAAGATTTTGATTGAGGAAAATCATAACCATATCAAGTAATCAATTGTCATCCATGGATATAGGTATGTGACTCTTCTGTTGGATTCTGACTCTCAATAATTTAATATGATGGCTGAATTTATCATTCAGAAGAATTTTTCTATCAATTGGTATCAGAGTCTTGTTCATGTTAAATTATTGTGAATAAATTTTTATCATTGGATTGGATTATGTTGATGTTATACCGATTCGAATTTAAAGAATAAACACACATAATTTTGTTTGATGTTTACGCCTTTCGTCTTATCTTATATAATTTGTTTTGCTGTGTTGTGGCCTTGGTTCTTGTATGTTACAGTTTTGGTAATTCATATGAATAGCTTGTATGATATACATAATAATGTCATTGGTTCATTTCCTTGAAACACATGTAATATTTTTTTTTTATCACGTTGAATACGATTTACTTATCCAAGCCTTTATTTCCATTGTAATATTCGCTGCTCATATGCAATTTTTTTTATATATGCAGATGCAATTTTTTTTTATATGATGCTTATTATTTATGCGGAGAATAAATGACCTAAAGGAAGTTTATTGTTTGGCCAAATAATTAACATTGAACCTTAAGTTTATATATATTTATTTATTTTTTCTCTAATTATGTGAGCATTAATTGGCCTAAAGGAAGATTATTGTTTAGCTAATTGATAGAAAATATATGCAGTAATAAATAGGTTGCAAATTCTCAAGTTTCCATGTGAACACTTAGTCAATCCAAAGAAAGGCTTAATGTTTGACAAGATTTCTTTTGACAATATTTGATTACTACAATGACAGTACCACTTATAATTAATTTTTATATCCAAAGATTAAAAGTTAATGTTGTTCCAGGTATCTCAGTATAGATTTTCCCATTATTCTTACAAATAATATTTAGATGGATACAGTTGTTGTTGCTTCAGTTGCCAATGTTTCTGCTCAAGTTAGCAGCATCCCTATGCTAAATGGTACAAACTTCAAAGTTTGGAAAGAAACTGTAGAGATTTCCCTTGCTTGCATGGATTTGTACATAGCTCTTCGACAGGACAAACCCATTGCTATTGAAGAAAATGCTAATGAGGCTAAAATAGAGAAATGGGAGCGATCCAATTGAATGAGTGTAATGATTATGAAACGCTCAATTCCTCAAGTTCCTAGAGGACGTTCAACCATTCTTTGCCAAAAATGAAAAGGCAGAGGCAAGTAACCTTTTGAGAAAACTTGTCTCTATGAGGTATAAAGGAAAAGGGAACATAAGGGAGTATATTATGGAAATGTCTCATCTTGCTTCAAAATTGAAAGCACTAAAGTTAGAGTTGTTTGAGGACTTACTCGTGTATTTATTTTGATTTCTCCTCCTGCATACTTTGGACAATTCAAAGTGAGTTATAATACTCTAAAGAATACTTGGTCCTTGAATGAGCTTATATCTCATTGTGTGCAAGAGGAAGAAAGGTTACAACAAGAGGATAAAGAAAGTTCTCATATGGCTTCGTCTTATCAGCATAAAAGAAAGCGTGAGGCTACTGCGGTTACACCTTCTTTGCAGAAAAAGATAAAGAAACAAAATGAGGTTTTAACATGTTTCTTTTGCAAAAAGACAGGACACATAAGAAAGGATTGTGCCAAATATGTCGCTTGGCGTGTAAATAAGGGTATGATTCTTGCTTTTGTTTATTCTAAAGTTAATTTATGTTTTGCACCTATGGATACTTGGTGGGTAGATTCTGCTGTTACTACTCATATAAGTGTTATTATGCAGGGTTGCCTATGGAGCCTACCACCAAGTGGTGCTGAAAGATTCATCTATGTGGCAGATGACAATAAAGTTGCAATGGAAGTTGTAGGAACCTTCAAATTATATTTTAGCACTAGATTGTTTTTGGATTTATTTGAGACGTTTTATGTACCATCTTTTAGACGAAATTTAGTTTTTGTTTCTCGTTTGGACAAATCTGGTTATCATTCTTCTTTTGAAAATAATAATGTTAGTCTCTTACAAAACTCAAATGTTATTTGTTCTGATTTTTTAACTGATAATCTGTATAAGCTTGATTTAAATTTATGCAATGAAATACTACAAACAAAGTCAAGAGGTACAAAACAAAAATTAAATGAGAATTCTGTCTCATTATGGCATAAGTATTTAGGTCATATCTCTAAACAGAGAATTCAAAGGCTTGTGGTGGATGGAATTCTTAAGCCCCTAGATTTAAAGGACTTTCAAGTTTGTATTGAATGTATCAAAGGGAAAAGAACAAATGAAAGAAAACTAAGCGCAGAGAGAGCTAAAGATGTCTTAGAACTAATACATATTGATATATGTGGTTTGTTTCCTACTGCTTCATGGAATGGACAATGTTTTATTACATTTATAGATGGTTAATCTCATTATGGGTACTTATACTTAATTCATGAGAAGTCCCAATCCTTGGATGTTTTCAAGTCTTTCAAAGCTGAAGTTGAACTCCAACTTGGAAAGAAAATCAAAGCTGTCAAATTTGACCGTGGTGGTGAATACTACGAAAGATATGATGGATCAGGAGAACAACGTTCAAGACCTTTTGCGCGTTTTCTAAATGAGTGTCGAATTGTTCCGCAATGTGACTCTTCTATTGGATTCTGACTCTTAATAATTTAATATGATGGTTCAATTTATCATTCAGAAGAAATTTTCTATCAAGGATATGTAAACAAATTGACTTTAAAGTTTCTCATATATTCCGTGAGGAAAATCATTGTACTGACAAGCTGGCTTCGCTGGGTCTCGAGAATAAATTAGAGTTCAAATGATATGATTTTTTACCTGATGTTTTGAAATTAGACTTTTGTATTTTCATAAAATATATCAACTCCCCCTTGTTTTATTTTTTTCAGCTTGGTTGGGAAATATTTGTCATGACTTTGGCCTAGTCTCCTTATGATTTTGAATATTTTCTTTTACCTTTTAATAATATGTTTCATGTCATGACATATGATTATTGAGTTTTAAGGTTTCAACCTAGCAAAGATGTCAAAGTTTATAGTGATGCTTAACACAAATTAAAAAAAAAGGTTTTATTGTATGTCTCTAAAAACAATGTTTTTTTTTTTCTCAATATCTTTTATTATTATTAGTGTCGGTGGAAATAACTTGATATATTTATTGCAAAAAAATCACCATAGCTTAAGGAATAATATCCTTTGAGTAAAGATTACATAGAGAACTTTACTATGTTGGAAGTTTTAATGACTGATCTGTGAATTAAAATTCGCCTTCATTGTAAGCTACATGAATTGTTATCGATTTTGATGTAGTGTGTATTTTAATAAACATGTATGTGTTTTATTTGATTTAGTGAATAAAGATTGCACCTTTGAACTTCACCTTATTTTGTTCTTTTATTGGATTTGTTAGTTGAACACGAATGTTTAACCAGTCATTGCTAATTTTGAAATGTAACAATATTTTCCTTCTTATATAATTTACTTTTTATATATTATTTATTATAACTTTTACTTAATTTTACTATACTAAATGTAACATCCCATATTTTTCATATAATAGAAACTTTATTGCATAAAAATTATATAAGAAACTTGAATATAAAAATTTATATATTCATTATGTATTCAAAAATATACTTCTCCACATAAGATTTAATAAAAATATCTTCATAAAATTACAAATAAGATAAAATAAAGTTTCTCCATCAATTCACTGGGGACTCACACCACCTGTCAAATCCTCTGCTCACGTGTAATATAATATACACGATCATCGTAGATTTAAAAACAAAACAAACAACACACAAAAAGAAGGGTAAGCTAGAGAGTTTTAAGAAAATGTATTTTCGTCAATTAAATTTCTATCTCAATCAAACACCAAAAGATTAAGCTTTCATACTTCATCTTATATCATATATATACTGACTCACAAACAAAGACACTAGACTCTCTACTTTCGGAAGACACTCATGCATTGAGTTAGACTCAGAGGTGTGCACCTGTCATATACCACCCAACTGTTCTGATCGGGCTCATATTTCAAACCTCGAACAGGACCATATAAACCTCCTTCAACTCTTCACTAACTGGTAATCTTTATATATGTGAATCCAATGTACCAGTAGAGTCAGGATACCTCATTGAATCCCCAAACAATGCACATCCTAATAATCTCAACACAGGTATCTCCTTTCCTGAAGATACTATGTCTCGATCACACACCACATTATTCACCAACATTGATACTACATCATACAATACATAAACATTCATCCAATTCATTAATAAACAAATAATTACAATATTTATGAAAAGCAATCAAACTAGCTTTCCTTACCTCTATAGAGTAGAGATACTCAAAAACCCTAAAATCACAAGCAACCTAACTCTGTTAAAGAATCTGATCGGACACTCTTGATCTACTCAACGCTAAGAATCTAGGGGTGTCCTCTGATTGTCAATCTGATAACCTATGAGATCGCAAATCCAGAGAGAAGGTAGAAAACTTTAAAGAGAAATTGTTTGAGAGATGGTGGTTTTGATAAGAATGAAACTCTATATCTTCTTAAAGAAAGAGAGAGAGATTTGGTAGTTTGATAAACAAAATATCTTCTTAGAGATAATTGGTGGTTTCATTAAAATAAAACATAATATCTTCTTAGGGAGAGAGTTGATAGTTTTTATAAAAATAAAACAGAGTATCTTCTTAGAGAGATAAAATATCTTCTTAGGAAGAGATAATATCTTCTTAGAGAGAGAGTTTTTGGCGGTTGTTATAAAAATAGAAAGTAAATAACTACCTTTTATTTACTTAAACAACTTTTCTGTTAAAAAAATATAGGTATTATCTTATTTATCTCTAAAACTAAATTCTAGGCATAACTATTTTCTAAGGTATTACACTAAACTTTCTTAAGTGCTCTTAAATACATTCCATTCATCAATTGCTTATTCGTACAATTTTGAAATGCTCGATTTGAAATTCGAATTATAAACTACACAAGTGGATCCAATATAAAATTGAAATTACTTTTAGAATTAAAAAATACAAAGGTTAAACATCTTGATATCATATTAAAATTGGAATTTAACTTTACATTGAAATTATTAAGGTTAAGATATTTTGATTGCATATTATATATATAATGTGACGAATATGTGTGAAAATGATATAATTATATATATAATATGATATTATTTGTGAGTTATTATATTTTAGTCGTTAGATGTTTGTTCATTGTTTTTCCTGTTTTAATTGGATTATATTGCAATGAACAAATATTTTGATAAGTGTGACGCTTTCGAATATGAGATAAAGACTAAAAGATCAATAATAATAATAATAATAATAATAATAATAATAATAATTATTATTATTATTATTATTATTATTATTATATAATATGTTGATTGTTTTTCCTGTTATAATTAGATTATTAGATTAAGGTGAAATATTATTATATTACGTATACATATACTTTCTGTTCTCGCAAGAGACCGGTTGGCTCTAGCAACAACAATGTCTCCTTGAGCCGCTCCTTGATCGCTTATGATGTTCTCCCTTTTTGTTGATCCAAGTGCTCCGAATTCCACCGTCCCAGGAGGGGGTCCTGCAGGCACTCCGACGCTCAAGTCAGTTTAGGGTTAGAGTGTGCAGGGGATAAAGAACAAAATGTAGAAGTACATTTTGTGTGGTGATCAAACCTATATTTATAGATGTGGCAATGGGCCCATAATGTTGAGTTTATTTTTTGTATTATTTATTTTGTTATTATTTTGTAACAGAATCGGTTATACCTTCTTTATATTATTCCTGGTTGTTGCTCTGTTAGGCCCAAGAGTAGCCAGGTCAGCCCTATAGTACATTGGCCCCCCAAGTCCTTAAGGATATAGTAGCTGAAAAGGATTTAATTTTAACCGGCTGACCGTTTAAAGTTGAGTTTACCTGACTGATCGTGAAGGAAATTAATCTGTTATACTCAAACATTAAAGGGCTCGAAATTTGAAACTTGACCGACCATGACGAAACCTAATCCATTGTGTTCGAGCATTAAAAGGCTTGAAATTTGAAACTTGACCGACCGTTTAAGTTTTTGCGAAAGTAATTTCCCGCGCATTATCTCGATTTGCGTTCCCGACATGACAGGATAACAAATCTTGATCGTCGAAATAGTCTTGATCAAACAGCTACTCTACAGTCGCGTCAGCCCTAGGTTTTGCCTATAAATAGCGCTTGAGCCCATGTCATTTTCTGTCATTTTCACTGGGTTAGCCGATTAGCTCCGCCAAGTGTTCGGTCGTCAACTTCATTCGAGGTAACCATGGCTTCCTATTTTGTTCATTCTTATACTGCTGAGTTTTCTAATGGGCAACATGCCTCGACCGGCCGTAGAGGCGTGGCCGAGCAGAAAGTTAGTCCAATTGGGGAAACTTCCAGTGGCTCTAGTACCGACGATCCGCTAGCGGGTCACCTGATAGTGAGAGGGTGAGGCTAGAGGAACCGGTCGAGAGGCCTAGGGTGGTAGAGGCGTCGGACTCCAGTAGTCATGCGGAGGATGTTGACGAAGTCAACCCTCTCGACAACGACTGGTTGGTTACCGACGTTAGGACTGCCTTTTCCAAGTACTGAACAACTGCCTCCCTTAGAGCTTTGTTAGATACCCAAGACCTCATAGATCCATCCATTCCTGATGGCGTGTTTTCCCTTCATCGGTGTACTCCGTCTGACCTAGTATTCCATTGTTGGGGGGCATCGCCGGTGAACTTTTTCTTTATGTACGCATGCATTATGAATGACTCCTGTGTCTTCATACCCTTTGATGCTTTTTGTTCGGGCATTTTGCGTACCCTGAATGTTGCCCCTACCCAACTTCATCCAAATAGTTGGACGTATATTAGGGCTTTTCAGGTGTTGTGCACAACTTTGGCCATTACCCCCATAGTTCCTCTCTTTCTCCATCACTACTTGACCCGGCTGGGAAGGAAGGTCGGGTGGCTATCTTTGGTCAGCCAGACTAGGAATTGCTTATTTAAACCTTACTCGTCTTCCTACAAGTTTTTAAGAGACACTTTTTTTAAAATATCTTTTGGGAGTGAGGGCTGAGAGTATATTTTTGACGGGGATAAGCCGAAGTTCCCCCTTTATTGGACGAGGTCTCCTGCTTGGTTTGCGTCTTGGCCGCGGTCGGAACTGTCGGCGGAGGATTTCTTGACTTTATCGGTTCTCGATAGTCTTCCGTGGGGTATCCCCGCCCGGGATATCTTGAACAACCTTCTGGTGTGAACCCAAACAACCTTGTGTTTGGTACGTTTTCCTTTTGCTTTTAGTGTTTATAATGTCCTATTTCCGCTAACCTGACTTTACCTTATGCAGATATCATTGTAAAACTCAAACTGGCCATGAACAAGGTTTTCAAAGATGTACTGGCGTCCAGGTCGCCTGGTAGCGATGCCTAGAAAGGTTTTTCTTCCAAACCGCCCAGCAAGGGAAAAGCTCCTAATATAGAGGCGACACCCGTGAGGTTTGAACCTATTACTATTATTGTTCACTCCCCTTTCCGGCCTCCTGTAGTGTCTCCTACCGCCACTTCGAAGCCTCATAACAAGAAGAAGTCCGAGCGTGCTTCTGACCGGTCGTCCTCCCAACGATCCCCTAAACATTTGAAGGAGTCGGCCACCGAGCAGGAAATGGCTTCAACCTTCAATTTCCTAAACAAGAAGTCAATGGTGGCTAACTGCGTGGTCATAGAATTGAATGACCGAGACTGTGACGAAGCTGAAGGTAGAGTTGGTTGAAGCCACTTCTTCCCTGAATTTTGTGTTGACTGCAGACAACCATCTAGGGTTAGAGAATGAAGCCGCCACAGGGGAGATCTCGGTCCTGAAGAAGTCCGTAGAAGATCTAAAGGCCGAGATTGATCTTCTTCAAGAAAAATGCCATGCTGCCGAGGACAAAGAGAGGGCTGCTACTCAGAGAGTAGATAACCTGAGTTTAGATATTGCTAACTTAGGCCAAAAAATGACACAGCTAACCCAGGCATTGGACCTGTACGAACTTAAAGGTTTCTTGATCAAACAACACGACCTTGGGTTCGACAGCACTGTGCGACAGGCCAAGTACTTCTAACAGGTCCCTGCTAAAGAGGGCAAGTTTGACAACAGGAAGGACTTCTACCAGGGTCAGCTAGTCTCGGTTATGGACATCCCTAACGAGGAGGAGGACAAGGAGGAAGCAGCCAGTGATGAAGAGACTCCCAGCAAGGCATCCAAGACGGTCGGTGGTGATGATATTATCTGTTGTGATTAATGTGTAAATATTGTAGGCCGTGTAGGCTCTTTTTTGATGGCATGTACTCGGCCATAGTTTTAGCTGTTGTACTCTTAGTCATCCTTTATTTTGTAATTGAACAAATATATAAATGTTATCTTTTCGGTAGGTATTTCTATAAATATAATTTTCGTAACTTAGCCTATTTTAGCACGCGTTGTTCGAATATGCGTTTTTCGGGTATTCTCGCAGCTTTGTACATGTTTTAGCGTGTAGCCTTTTACAGCTAACTTTATGAACAAAGCCAACCATTTCCTAATGGAAGACAACTACGCCCTTCACGGATGGTCATGAGTGAGCACTTGGCTTGCTATCACGGTCGGCCGTGAGGAATACTTGAACTCGCTATTGAAAGCGGATACGTTCCTCATGGTCGGCAGTGAGGAACACTTTGAACTCGCTAGTGAAAACGGATACGTTCCTCATGGTCGGCCGTGAAGAATACTTGAGCTCACTATTGAAAGCGGATACGTTCCTCATGGTCAGCCGTGAGGAATACTTGAACTCACTTGTGAAAGCAAATACGTTCCTCACGGTCGGCTGTGAGGAATACTTGAGATAGCTATTGAAAGCAGATACGTTCCTCACGGTCGGCCGTGAGGAAGACTTGAACTCACATGTGAAAGCGGATACGTTCCTCACGGTCGGCCGTGAGGAATACTTGAACACGCTATTGAAAGCAGTTGCTATTGAAAGCGGATACGTTCCTCACGATCGGCCGTGAGGAATACTTGAACTCGTTATTGAAAGCGGTTGCTATTGAAAGTGGATACGTTCCTCACGGTCGGCCTTGAGGAATACTTGAGATCGCTATTGAAAGCGGATACGTTCCTCACAGTCAGCCATGAGGAATACTTGTCGCCCTGTCATTGACACATCTTGAAGAACAAAAATCGTAACTCTCTATTACTTGTGGCGCCTCGTTTAAACCTCCTTGGCCAAAACCCTCCTTAGGGACAAATGTCATAGGTAGGAAAGAGTACACCATGAGTTACAAACAAGAGAAATGTAAAGCGAAATGTTGAATAGTCTTTGCGAAAAAAAAAAAGTTTAACTAAAAACACGGAATTTAACTAAAGCAAAACTTGAGATGGTCCGCGTTCCAAGTATTAGAAATTTGCTCTCCATCTAGGTGCTCCAACCTCACTGCTCCATTACCCAATACTTGACTGACCTGTAGGGGCCTTTCCAATTAGGTGCGAACTTACCATCTGAATAGTTCTTTCGGGGCATCACCTGTCATTTGCCAAACAAGATCTCCTTTTTGGAAACTTCTCAGATTCACCTTAGCATTGTATCTCCGGGCCGCTATTTGTTTGCAAACCTCCTCTTTTATTTTGGCTTTCTCCCTGAGCTCTTCTAAGAGGTCTAACTTTCTTTTCATACATTCGCTGTTGAGTGACCTGCTTTCCAGCTGTCTTCTCATGATCGCCCCCTATCTCTACGGGCAACTTAGCATTTGTTCCATAAGTAAGGTTGTAAGGGGACTCATTTATGAACGTTTGTGGTGTGCATCGGTATGGCCATAGAACTTCCAACAGCTCATCGGCCCATTTTCCTTTGGCTACTCCTAATCTTTTCTTCAACTGTGATAAAACCACTTTGTTGGCTGCTTCGGCTTGACCATTTGTTTGAGGATGTTCCACAGAACTGGTGATGTGTTTAATCACTAACTCGGCGAAGAAAGATCCCAACTTTCTGTCTATGAACTGTCGTTCATTATCAGTTATGATTGCATAAGGAACGCCAAACCTACATCTAATTTTCCAAACAAAGCTTTGCACATTGGTGGCTGTAATATTGGCCAGAGGCTCGGCTTCTATCCATTTAGTAAAGTAATCTACCTCTACAATTAGAAATCAATGTTGGCCGGTTGCTGGCGGGAAAGGTCCTACTATATCCATCCCCCATTTAGCGAAAGGCCAAGGGGCGCTGATGGCTTGCAGATTAGTCGGCGGCTGATGGATTAAAGGGCCATTTTCGTGAAAACTCTTGCATTTCTTTAGATACACTACACAGTCTTGGCGGACGGTCAGCTAGTAATACCCGGCCCGGATCACCCTTGTGGCTAAAGTCTTGTGACCGTTGTGCATCCCACAAAAGCCCTTATGTAGCTCATTCATTACATATTCCGATTGGTCCTTACCCAGACATTTCAAGAGAGGAGTAGCAAAACCTCTCTTATATAAGTCTTCACTGATAAAGACGTAACGGGCGGCCTTCTTTGCTAAAGCTTTGTCCGATACGACCTCCCCCTTCATCAAAGCTTTTAACGCTTGGATGATGGGCATCCTCAATTTCTTCGACGTTCATGCAATCTACTTCGGCCACGATAGGACCGGAGAGGGTAAGCTAGATGACAGTTGAAAACGTTTTAGGCTGAGTTCAAGAGGGGGGGTGAATTGAACTTTGAAAGATTTTTCCCAATTTAAACCTTTGAAAATAGTTTTCACAGTTTGAAAAACTTTAATGAATCTTAGTGCTAAAGATATAGGGTGCAGTAAAGAAATAAATTGATTTAAGGCTCGAATGAATCAATTTGTTGTACAGACAGATAGCAGTTTTCAAACAACAATCACACACCAGATTCACAATCACACACCAAATTCGCAACAGCACTTTAAGTAGATTAAATTCACACAGTTCCAATAACAATATTACACTCAGAACAGAAACACACAAAAATCAAACTTTGAATGAGAGCAAAGAGAAACATAATTACAAAATACAAATTTAAAACACCTAACACAACTCTACTTTTGATTTAAGTCAATATTATCAAATCTGATAAAGTTTCCTAACACCAGTAATTAATACAGAATTGAAAATTGTTCAGAATGCAGATTCAATTATTCAATTATATCAAGAACACAGAACAAGAGTATATATTCTGCAGTATTACACCAATTCAGCCAAAGTTCCAATTCTTTATCAAATCACAAATTTAGATTCTTGTATGTATAACTGATTTAGAAAAGAACCAATCTGATAAGCAAAATTTCTTTGACTGTTACAGCGGATTTATCAGAACCCAATATAGAATTCAAGTTACAATGCACACATCAATGTTCAGCAGAGGACTTAAACCAGTTTTATCAAGATTACCAAAAATTAATTCAATCTTTCAATTTAATTCAATATGCAGTGCAAGAACAAATCAAGATTATGAGAGAAGGGTTCAAGAAGAAGAGACACAATCAATTTTATACTGGTTCACCACAAAGGGCTATGTCCAGTCTTCTCTGCACCACTTGCAAAGAAAGTTCCACTAACTCAATTAATTGTTCACATACAATTAATCAACCAATTCCTACTCCCCGTAGAAATCAAGAACCCTGCTAAATTGATCAACTGCTCCCCGCAGCTCCCAATCAATTTCAACAGAAACACCAAGCTAATTCCTATAGCCCAATCCAGTCAATTTCTACTCCCCGTAGAAATCAAGAACCCTGCTAAATTGATCAACTGCTCCCCGCAACTTCCAATCAATTTAAGCAGAAACACCAGGCTAATTCCTATAGCCCACACCAGTACAATTGTTCAATGATTATCACAGAATTACAATGAATACAACACAAATCTTGATTCAAACAGGATCAAGAAAGGTTGAGAAAAACTCCCTGATTGGCGCAGAAAGAAAGGCCTGTACACAGTCTTGAAGAAACGCAGTAGCACACCTTAGTTAGAATTGATTCTTCAAGTAAAAGCCCTCTTTAGAAAATCAGTATTATGGAAACAACAATTCTCTCACAGTGATTCTCACAAAATGAATTTCAGAAGATTGTGTTTGCAATTTCTCTTCTTTTTTTTGTTCTTTTTCTTCTCTGTTCTTTTTTTCTTTTCTTCTTATCTTTCGAACTTGAAAAGCCTACTGTATTATAGAAGAAGAGCTCAAACCAGATTTTTAGAAAACAGTTAATTCAGTTAAGCTCAGACACGAATAAATTGATTTGGCTTAACCTGAAATCAGTTTATAATAGTTTAGTACTTTATTTTCCAAAACTGTTAATTCAGTTATGCTCAGACACGAATAAATTGATTCGGCTTAACCTGAAATCAGTTTATAATAGTTCAGTACTTTATTTTCCAAAACTGTTTTTAACTAAAGTTAAACATTTTTATGGTTTGATTTAAAATCATTTAGACCATGTGCTAATGAATTTCTCCTTAGATGTGCATAGGTTCTCTTTCACAGCCAATCATACTCACTCACACTAAGACAAGACCTAGAACACACTTCCACTTGCTTGCTTTGGCTTGCTGGACATGTCTTGCATGGCTTCATCAAATCCTTTAGTATTGTGAGAATACTAACAACAGTGTCAAACCTCCCTTTTCCTTTTCCCAACAAAAGTTTCGATAGCGTATTCGCCCCCGCATTCTTGCACCTGGGAATGTGTTCAATCATTGTGTTTTTGAAACGGGAAATAAAAGTGACTACTTTCTGGTAGTACTTTGTTAGCAATGGGTCTTTTACTTGAAACGTTTCTTTCAGCTGTCCGACCGTTAATAATGAGTCGGTCAGGCATCTCATATATCTGGCTCCCATATTCTCGGCCAAGTTCAGACTGGCAACAATCGCCTCGTATTCAGCCTGATTATTGATGCTTTAAAGTTAAAGCGCAATGATTGCTGAACTTTTATCCTGGTCGGGCTTTCTAAAATAACTCCGGCCCCACATTGCTTATTGTTAGATGACCCGTCGACATACACCATCCATAAGGTCTGTTGTTCCCGGGTTTGAAGCTCTGATGCAAAGTCAGCCAAACAATGGGCTTTGATAGGCCCTCTTGGTTCGAACTTTAACCCAAACTCCGACAGTTCAACCAACCAGGATATCATGCGTCTGGCCAGCTCGGGCTTTAGCAGAATCTTTCCGACAGGGTAATCAGTTTTTACCGTGATGCGGTGACTCTGAAAATAAGGCTGAGCCTTCGGGCGACATAAACTATGACCAACACGGCCTTTTCTATCAACTGATATTTGGTCTCAGCGTCTTGCAATGCTCTTCCTACAAAATAAACTAGTTTTTGACCTTCTTGTTGTACCAAGGCAGCACTGGTGGCACTTTTAGAGACAAAAATGTACAGAAGGAGTTTGCTTCCCGGAACTGGTTTTTGTAAGATGGGGACCGACGAAACTGTCGTTTTTACTGCTTCGAAGGCTGTTTGACATTCGTTACTCCATTCAAACTTGTCGGCATTTTTTAGTGTTTTCAAGATCGGCCTTATTTTTCCAGCCAACCTGGGTAGAAACCGAGATAGGGATATCAGTCTCTCCACCAGGCTTTGCACTTCTTTCAAGGTTGTCGGGGTTCGCATATCGAGGATGGTCGAACACTTATTATATTCCCCCGTGGGTCAACATGAAGCCTAGAACTTTCCCCCTTCAACTCCGAATATGCACTTTGCAGGGTTTAAGCGCATGCCGAATCATCGAAGCCGCCCAAATACTTCCTTCAGGTTGGCCAGATGTTGACCAAATGCATCAAACTTTACTACCATATCATCTATATACACTTCTATATTTCAGCCGATTTGATTTTTGAATATGCGATCCATCAGCCTTTGGTATGTGGCTCCTGCATTCTTTAAGCCGAAAGGCATCATCTGGTAGCAATAATTCGAGGTCTCTGTGATGAATGTTGTCTTTGCCACATCCTGTTCGTACATTGGAATTTGATTGTATCTGAAAAATGCATCCAGAAAACTAAGCACCTTGTTCCCGGCCGCTTTGTCTACCAAACGGTCAATACTGGTTAGTGGGTATGCATCTTTTGGACAGGCTTTATTCAGATCCGTATAGTCAACACACATCCTCCATTGTCCAATGCTCTTTTTAACCAACACCACATTGGCCAACCATGTGGTGTACTGGATTTCCCTGACAAATTGTGCGTCTAACAACTTTTGTATCTCTCTTGTTGCGACCATTCTTTTTTCCTCTCCCATACTTCTCTTTTTCTGAGCTACAGGCCGAGCTTCGCTGCACACGGAGAACTTATGGGACATCACCCGAGGGTCGATGCTTGGCATGTCCTCAGTTGTCCATGCAAAAAGGTCTTTGTTTTCTGTCAACAACTGGGTTATCTTCTCAGTCTCTTTTTTGGTCATGCTCCCTCCCAATCGAGTATTTTGGCCTTCTCCCGCCAACTGCCATTCGATAACATCATTACTTAGCTTTATCCTAACCTCATCATTGATCCTAGGATCCAGGTCAGTTAATGCTACCATTCTTTGGTTGACGTCTCTCTTTACCGTCGTCTCAGTTGGCATTAGTCTCAAGCTCGCCACATAACATTCTCTGGTCGTTCTTTGATCGACATGGACAGTTGCCACTCCTTTTCTATCAAATGGGAATTTCATGGCTAGGTGCAGAGTGGAGACTATGACACCGAGCTTATTCAAGGACGGTCATCCTAAAAGTGCATTATAGGATGTCTTGACGTCCATTACTACATACCTGACCGAGATGGTTTTCTGTCCTCAGGCAGGTTCTCCAAACTTTGTATGCAGGTCAATGTATCCTTTAGTGTCTACTCGTTCGCCCAAAAATCGTACGATTTGTTCATCCAAAGGGATTATTTCACTTTCATCCAATCCCATCTTCTTGAACGTCCTCCAATAAAGGACATCCACTGAACTCCCATAATCTACAAGCATCTTCTTTATCTCACAGTTCGCCAAGTCGACGGTGATGACCATTGGATCATCTTGCCGGGTGTCAATTCCCTTGAAGTCACGATCAGGAAAAATAATTTCTGGCATGTTGCGGCATGTCCTTCGGCTGATCATGTGGACGCTTTTAATGGCCCTAAGATGTCTTTTTCTTTTTCTGGCCAAGCGAGAAGGGCCATCGCCACTGAATCCTCCTGAGATGGTGTTGACCACTGTTTTACTGCCTCCTTCTCGACGTGTGGGACTCCTCTCCCTTGAGCGATCCATGTCCGTCTTGCCTTCCCTTTTGTCCCTGGTACTTCTGTTCCTGGGACTCCTGTTCCTTCGCTCAGAACTTTTCCCTCTCGGACTACGCTCCCCGTACTGACCGTACACCTTCCGCCCTCTTCGTGTAACATACTTTTGCAACTGCCCTGCTTGGATCAATTCTTCAATTTTGTCTCTAAGGGTATTGCATTCTCCGGTAGTGTGGTCGTGACAACGGTGGTATCGGCAGTATAGACTTCGGTCGGCATTCTGGGATGACTTACCTCTTCGGGGTTCCACGATCAAATCAGCGTTCAAGGCCTCTTCTAGAATTCGTCCCCGGTCGGTATTTAGGGCCGTATACCTTGAGAATCTTTGGGTACCAGGCCCCTCTCGGAATCTTGGGGGATTTACCGGCTGGCCGGTTCGTCTCCCTTGATTCTGCTCCGCTCTTGTAAATTAGTGCAAGTTTTCAACCTGCATGAATTGAGTGGCTCTTCGCCGAAGGTCATCCATATTGGTCGGGGGTTGCATAGCCAAACTATCTGCGAATGGTCTGGGCCTAAGCGCAGTGATCAAATACTCCATCGCCACTTCAGGCAGGAGCCCGCGAATACTTAGGACGACCTGGCCAAACCTAGCCATAAATGCCTTTAAGGACTCTCCCTTTTCTTGCCGGATGTTCACTAACACAACGGATGTCATCTGATGGGGTTTGCTAGTTGTGAATTGGGCTACGAATTTGGCCTTTAGGATCGCAAAAGAGTCTATTGACCCAGGAGGTAGTCGGGTAAACCAACTAAGAACGACTCCTCTAAGAGAAGTGGGAAAGACCTTGCAGTATATGTAGCTATCCGTGGTAAACAAACTCAGTTGAGAAACGTCCATGGCGATGTGCTCATTCGGATCTGTCGTGTCGTTGTACTTGTCCAACGTAGGATTTTTCTAGTTAGGCGGCAACTTGGTTGCCAATATTTCGTTACTAAACGGGAACTGGCCACATGAGTCATCAATGAGAAGTGATGTCTCATCTCGCTCCCCCTTGTAGGAAATCTCCCTCCGACGCTCCTGTCGGGGTTCTTCTTTACGGCCGACTGGCTGCGTACCAGCGTGCTGGTGCGGTCGGGGTTCTTCTGTTCGACCGTCTTGCCACGAACCCTCCCATTTCGCGTGAATCTCCCGGTTGTGCTGGTCTTTCTCAATTCTTTAAAGCCTTTATAGTAACCTATCATTTTCCTGTCAAAGGGTACTAAAGATGCCTTCTTGACACAGCCGCTCTTCCTCCCGATGGAGTCTGTCTTCCTCCTGCAGTTTTCGCATTATTTCGTGTTCTCTCTACATCTCGGCCAGCAGGGCCGAGGAGTTCTCTTCTTGGCTGGCGTGCTGGTTGTCATGATTGCTCCTAGTCATCACAATTGTTGCGAAGTCAATCTCGACCCCACGATCGACGCCAAAATGTTGATTGTTTTTCCTGTTATAATTAGATTATTAGATTAAGGTGAAATATTATTATATTACATATACATATACTTTCTGTTCTCGCAAGAGACCGGTTGGCTCCAGCAATAACAATGTCTCCTTGAGCCGCTCCTTGATCGCTTCTGATGTTCTCCCTTTTTGTTGATCCAAGTGCTCCAAATTCCACCGTCCTGGGAGGGGGTCCTACAGGCACTCTGATGCTCAAGTCAGTTTAAGGTTAGAGTGTGCAGGGGATAAAGAATAGAATGTAGAAGTACCTTTTGTGTGGTGATCAAACCTATATTTATAGATGTGGCAATGGGCCCATAATGTTGAGTTTATTTCTTGTATTGGTTATTTTGTTATTACTTTGTTGTTGCTCTGTTAGGCCCAAGAGTAGCAGGTCATCATATATTACACTTTGTAATTTTATATCACCTAACACCTGATAGAATGTCATACTAGTAAGGATTCCTTTATATATATATATATATATATACATATATATATGTGTGTGTGTGTGCATTTTATTTATAAATACATGTTGTATTGTGTAATTTGTTAATTCAGATTTAGATTTATATATAAAGTAAATTTACTTATAGATATGATAGATATTATGTACTCATTTTTTTTTCGTAACTTGGTCATATCTACAAAATAAAATAGATTTTTTTTATAGTCAATTTGTTTAGCATGGACTTTTATATGGTTTGTCCTAAAGATTCTTGGTGTTCGGTAACCACTGAAGTCAAGCAAGTGAGGTTGAGTGTGGTTTGTTTAAACAAAATCTTGAGTTCTAAACAAAATCTATGAGTGGTTTGTTTTAAAACTGTGACTTTGTTTTTCAGTTATCTTTCTCTGTAACCTTCGATGGGAGAACGTGTTTCAAAAGAATGACACTTAACTCTCACTGTCCTTTTTATTTTATATATGTATTAATAGAAAAATTTGAAAAAAATTATCATATCTAACTGAGTTTTTTTTTTTTCAATGTTAACTTTTTTATGAATAAAACTTCACAAATAGCTGTTAGTGGATAATATTTTTTGCAGATTTAATATTTGAAGATATTTTCTTTCTTTCCTTTTTCATAAATGTCATAGCATAATGTTACAATTTTAAATGGAAGAGCACTAACATGAACCAATCACGTCACTAATCTAACATACTAGTATAAAATAAAGTCAAAAATAAAAAATAAAAAATCTAGATTAAGAATATTTATGTATACTTATTCTAAAAATAAATGAATCTAGTCATATATAATTCAATAGACTTATTTGTGAAATCTTATTTCCCCTCTCTCTTTTAATTTTCGAATTGCAATTGTGCCTTATACAATTCTGCAACCAAGAACAACCTGTTAAAACTGAAGAACAACTTGTTAAAATCTTAACTGATTTAGATCACTCACTTCTACAACTTGTTTTAACTGGTTTAAATTAATTCTGTTGTGATAAATTTATGTTCATTACTTTAGTATTTAATTTGTTTGTTTCTTAAATTGATTTTTCTTGGCAACTTTGATTTCTTGAATAGGTTTTTATTTGATAAACTGCTGCAGTTTTCTTAAAAATGGTTTAGGTGTTACTGCTTGCAAAATTCAGTGTGTTGCTTGCTGATTTCTTAAAGTTGTGACTACTGCTGCATAATTACAGTGTTAATTTGGTGATATATTAATACTGTTGTTTTGACTGATAGTTCTAATTTTTGAATAGTTTTTCAAGATATATTGCACCTTATTAAATTTGTCTTGAATATTCATTTCCTTGATATAGTGAGTGCTACCATGTATGCTCACTTGATTGAACAGTGCTTGTGCTTATCAATGTGTTCTGACGTGTTTTGATATCAGTCAAATTTGTTTTAATCAAATCTTTTTTCTGACTTTAAGTGCACTATTGCAGTAGGGTAATTTCAACCTGTTGAAATATCTTTTAACCTGTTGTTTTCTTATACTGGTTGAAAATTTACTAAGTGCTGGGAAGGATTTTCTACAGATTGTTTTTTAATTAATTCAACCAGTTAAAAATTTGTTTACTAACCTACCAGAATTATTTCAACATTTTGATTTTATTTTTAACAGGCTTTTTTACTAGTTTTATACATTGAATTGTGTTTTTAACAAGTTGTTTGTGAATTCAACTTGTTGTTTTTGTGTGGCATTACCATTGTAATCAAAGGTTCATAAAAGATCTCATTCAAACTTTCAAGTTTTCAAAAAGTATAAATTGTTCAATTCACCCCCTCTTGAACATTGACCATCTTATTTTTCAACAATATGATTGATATTTATAAGAAAATTAAGTTGATGTAAAATAAAATAGAACATACGATTTATACTAAGAGTAAGTCTTTGTAGTTAATTTTAGAGTAAGTGAATTTCTACTCATCATATAAGTATATAACTTTTTATGTTTTTAACATTTAAAGAATTATTTCAAATTTTAAATCCAATAAATTAAAAAGTTTTACTTATGCTTTTTTTATAAGGATTTTAATCCTACTTGTCAATGGGTAAACTTATTTGGACTAATTCTATTCTTCTTGCGAAGACTCTAATGTTTTGGAAGGTTTTATATTAGAGGTTACTTGCAGATAAAGATATTCAAAGTAGAGGTCTTTCTTCGTGGTCTATGTGTTCTTTGTGTAGGAAATAGGAAGAATTTCTTTTTCATCTTTTCTTTGATTGCTCTGTCACCTGCCAGATTTGGACTTATACTAAGAAGGTTTTTCCTGAATTATCTCCTCTTTCTATTAATGATATTATTGATTTTTTAATGTTTTCAAGGAGTCCCTTAGTTAATCTCGTTAGACTGGCAACTGTTACTTACTCTATTTGGATAATATGGAGGATGAGAAACCATGCTAGGTTTCAAGAAAACATTTTTATCTACTTGGCTATCCAGATTGTTAAAGGTCTCATCAGAATGACAAGTAATTCTTCTAGGAAACACATGTGCAATAACATAGTTGACTTCTCTTATATGAAGTTTTGTTAGATCACCACGCATTTTCAAAATGAGATATCTCCTATTCAGATTACTTGAGAATTTGCTTAGTTAATTGGGTAAAGGTTAACACTGATGTGCTGTGAGAGGATGTCTAGATTTTTCAGCATGTGCAAGTATTTTTTGTGATAGCAGGGGTGAATATATAGGTAGTTTCTCTTCTTTCCTTATAGTTCAAAAGTCTTCATTTGCTAAGGTTATGGGAGCCATGTTGGCTATTGAGCTTGCTTGGAGTAAAGGATTCAAACATATTTTCCTTGAGTGTGACTCTTTCTTTCTTTGTCAAGTGTTTAGTTCGTTTAATCTCATTCCCTGGTCTTTGAGAGGGGGATGGAGAAAGTGTATGAAGATATGTAAAGAAATTGAAAGTTTCTCATATATTTCGTAAAGGAAATGATTGTGCTGACAAGCTGGCTTTTCTGGGTCTTGAGAATAAGTTAGAGTTCAAATGATATGATGTCTTACCTGATGTTATTAATTAGACTTTTTTTTTTCATGATATGTATCAACTGCCCCTATTTTGTTTTGTTTAGCTTGGTTGGGGAATGTTTGTCATATTTTCTTGCTATGACCTTAGCCTAGTCCCCTTATGGTTTTGTATCTTTTCTTTTTCCTTTCAATAATATATTTCATGTCATGGCATACAATTGTTGAGCTTTGATGTTTCAACCTAACGGAGATGTCAAAGTTATAGTGATGCTTAATATGAATTAAAAAAAATTTACATTTTTGTTGTATATCTCTAAAACCAATATATTTTTTTTTATTTCTCAATAACTTTTAATATTATTAGTGTCAATGGAAACAACTTGATATCATTTTTTGAAAAAATCACCATAGCATAAGCAATAATATCCTTCGAGTGAAAATTACAGAGAGAACTTTACTACTTCGGAAATTTTAATGACTGATCCGAGAATTAGAATTCGCCTTCATTATAAGCTACATGAATTGTTATCGATTTTGATGTAGTGTGTATTTTATTAAACATACATGTGTTTTACTTGATTTAGTGAATAAAGATTGCACCTTTGAACTTAACCTTATTTTTTGTTTATATATATATATACATATATATATATACATATATATATATATATATACATATATATATATATATACATATATATATATATATATATATATATATATATATATATATATATATATATATATACATATATATATACATATATATATACATATATATATATATACATATATATATATATGTATATATATATATATATTTGAACGGCGAAGAATGAAATTAATGGGAACACTTTAGGGGTGATCCAACCTTATTATAAAAAAATAAAAAAAAGAAGAAAAACAACAATACAACAAGCCCCTAAAACT
>Ga0209700_104430_pt1 | contig 25310 bp, 15 predicted proteins | sample SiratroredBW_FD_187528 | JGI IMG/M metagenome (GOLD analysis project Ga0209700, IMG submission 187528) | Root nodule microbial communities of legume samples collected from California, USA - Siratro red BW (SPAdes) (version 2) | ecosystem: Host-associated > Plants > Roots > Nodule | place: USA...
ATTACTTCTCAAGTAAATCACCTTTCACATAACCATATCAATTATTTTATTCCACACAGTTATGGTTACATAACACAACTTTTAGAACACTTGAATTAACTTTTATATATATATATATATATATATGTATATCAATTATTTTATTTATTTTATTCCACACAGTTATGATTACATAACACAAGTTTTAGAACACTTGAATTAACTTATATATATATATAACACTCTCTTTAAAATAGAGATAAATTAGAGAAATATCTCTTGAGCAAGACTTCTTCATTTAAGTAACATTTCTGAAATGAAAATATTATTTCTCTTAAATAGACCACCACTTGAACAATGCATTCCAAGTTAGAAAGTCATTATAATAATAACAAATATTATAATCCTTACAAAACTTTAATTATACATATTTATAATTTAACATTATATTCTCATTAACGTAATTTTTATATTTCAAAAAAATATTTAATTAATATTTAGAATAATATGTAAATATATTTAGGTATAAATACGAATACATTTCCAAGTCAATAAAAATAAAGATAAAATTGTATGTAAATTTTTCTTTAAAAAAATTACAAATATTTTATATACAATCATGTTTATCTCAAGACAAAATTGTTAAATAAATAGTTATAGACTCAACAACTTGAAGTTTTTAAACACATGATTAGTTTATTTCAAGACATAAATGATCAATTAAATAGTTATGAGACTCAATAACCATAAGAAGGTTTTAAAGGTCTGGTTAGTTTTTCTTCATTGAGAATCACCAGATCCATGAGTATATTAGGAATTACCCTAAATTATTAGTTGTTATATAAGTTGAAATAAGAACACATGATGTATTGATTTTTATTGACAATTTAATAACTATATATTCCATAAATATATGAAAAGTTTACTACTAGAAGTTCAAAATATTTTGAAATTTGTTGAGTCTCATAACTTTTTAATTGATCATTTATGTCTTGAGATAAACTATCCAGATGTTCAAAATTTCATGAAAGTTGTTGAGTCTCATAGCTACTATTTAATTAATTATTTATGTCTTAAGATAGATTAGACAGATGTTCAATCTTATGAAAGTTGTTGAGTCTCATAACTATTCAAATAATCATTTATGTGTTGAGATAAACTAGACCCATTATAAGAATCTTCTCAAAGTTTTTGAATCTCATAACTATTTAATTTAATTGATCATTTATGTTTTAAGCAAAGCTAACCAGGTGTTTAAAATCTTCAGAAAAAGTTATTGAGTCTCATAACTATTTAATTGATCATTTATGTCTTTGAATAAACTTATCAAATATTCAAAATCTTCAAGCTGTTGAGTCTATAACTATTTATTTCATAATTTTGTCTTGAGATAAACATGAATGTATATAAAATATTTGTAATTTTTTTAAAGAAAAATTTACATATAATTTTATCTTTATTTTTATTGACTAGAAAATGTATTCGTATTTATTCGTAAATTTATTTATATATTATTTTAAATATTAAGTAAATATTTTTTTTGAAGAATAAAAGTTACGTTAGTAAGAATATAATGTTACATTATAAATATGAACCATTCAAGTTTTGTAAGAATTATAATATTTGTTATTATTATAATGACTTTCTAACTTGGAATGCATTGTTCAAGTGGTGGTCTATTTAAGAGAAATAATATTTTCATTCAAGAAATGTTACTTAAATGAAGAATCATGCTTAAGAGATATTTCTCTATTTTATCTCTATTTTAAAGAGAGTGTTATATATAAATATATATGTTATATATATATATATATATATATATATATATATATATATATATATATATAAAAGTTAATTCAAATGTTCTAAAAGTTGTGTTATGTAATTATAACTGTGTGGAATAAAATTATTGATATGACTATGTGAAAGGTGGTTTACTTCAGAAGTTATGAGTATAATGTGTTTTGAGTTATGAAAAGTATGGAATGAGATATCCAAATTTTATTGGTAGCTAAAATCATATAGATAGATATACCATATGGTGAAAAATCAATAAAAGAACTTACCATCTATTTGGCATTAATAATCACTAGATCCATAAATATATTAGGAACTACCCTAAAATATTAGTTATTATATAAGTTGAATTAAGAAAACATGATGTATTGATTTTTATTGACAATTTAATAACTATATATTCCATAAAGATATGAAAAGTTTAGTACTAGATGTTCAAAATATTCTGAAAGTTGTTGAGTCTCATAACTTTTTAATTGATCATTTATGTCTTGAGATAAACTATCTGGTTGTTCAAAATTTCATGGAAGTTGTTGAATCTTATACCTACTATTTAATTAATTATTTATGTCTTGAGATAAATTAGATAGAAGTTCAATCTTATGAAAGTTGTTGAGTCTCATAACTATTTAAATATCATTTATGTGTTGAGATAAACTAGAGGGATTATGAGAATCTTCTCAAAGTTGTTGAATCTCATAACTATTTAATTAATCATTTATGTTTTAAGAAAAGCTAACCAGATGTTTAAAATCTATGCGGAAAGAGTTATTGAGTCTCATAACTATTTAATTTACTATTTAATTGATCATTTATGTCTTGAAATAAATTTATTAAATGTTCAAAATCTTGAAGTTGTTGAGTCTATAACTATTTATTTCATAATTTTGTCTTTAGATAAACATGAATGTATATAAAATATTTGTAATTTTTTAAAGAAAAAATTACATATAATTTTATCTTTATTTTTATTGATTAGGAAATGTATTCATATTTATTCCTAAATTTATTTATATATTATTTTAAACATTAATTAAATATTTTTTTTGAAAAATAAAAGTTACCTTAGTGAGAATATAATGTTAAATTATAAATATGTACCATTTAAGTTTTGTAAGGAGTAAAATATTTATTATTTTTATAATAACTTTCTAACTTTGGAACGCATAGTTTAAGTGGTGGTCTATTTAAGAAAAACAATATTTTCTTTTAAGAAATGCTACTTAAATGAAGAAGTCTTGCTCAAGAGATATTTCTGTATTTTATCTCTATTTTAAATGTTAATTTAAATGTTCTAAAAGTTGTGTTATGTAATCATAATTGCATGGAATAAAATAATTGATATAACTATGTGAAAGGTGGTTTACTTGAGAAGTAATATATTTTAGTATGGATATGATGTGTATTGAATTATGAAATGTATGGAATATGATATCCAAACTTTATTTGTAACTAAAATCATATAGATAGATATATCATATGGTGAAAAGTCAATAAAGATACTTACCATCTATTTTGGCATTAAGAATCACGAGATTCAGAGAGTATATTAGGAACTATCCTAAAATATTAACTGTTATATAAGTTGAATTAAGAACACATGATGTATTGATTTTCATTGACAATTTAATAACTATATATTCCATGAAGACATGAAAAGTTTAGTACCAGATGTTCAAAATATTCTAAAATTTGTTGAGTCTCATAACTGTTTAATTGATCATTTATGTCTTGAGATAAAGTATCCAGATGTTCAAAATCTCATGAAAGTTGTTGGGTCTCATAAGTACTATTTAATTAATTATTTATGTCTTGAGATAAATTAGACAGATGTTCAAACTTATAAAAGTTGTTGAGTCTCATAACTTTTCAAATAATCAGTTATGTCTTGAGATAAACCAGAGGGATGATAAGAATCTTCTCAAAGTTTTTGAATCTCAACTATTTAATTTAATTGATCATTTATGTTTTAAGAAAAAACTAACTAGATATTTAAAATCTTTCTGAAAGTTATTGAGTCTCATAAGTATTTAATTTACTATTTAATATATGATTTATGTCTTGAAATAAACAAATGAGATGTTCAAAATCTTCAAGTTGTTGAGTCTATAACTATTTATTTAACAATTTTGTCTTGAGATAAACATGAATGTATATAAAATATTTGTAATTTTTTTTTTAAAATTTACATATAATTTCATCTTTATGTTTATTGACTAGGAAATGTATTCGTATTTATACCTATATTTATTTATATATTATTTTAAATATTTTTTTGAAAAATAAAAATTACGTTAGTTAGAATATAAGGTTAAATTATAAATATGTATAATTCAAGTTTTGTAAGGATTATAATATTTGTTATTATTATAGTGACTTTCTAACTTGGAATGCATTGTTAGATTGGTAGTCTATTTAAGAGAAATAATATTTGTATTTAAGAAATGTTACTAAATGAAGAAGTCTTGCTCAAGAGATATTCTCTATTTTATCTCTATTTTAAAGAGAGTGTTATATACATATAAATAAGTTAATTTAAATGTGTTAAAAGTTGTGTTATGTAATCCTAATTGAGTGGAATAAAATAATTGATATGACTATGTGAAATGTGGTTTAGTCTAGAAGTAATATATTTTAGTATGAGTATAATGTGTATTGTGTTATGAAATTTATGGAGTGAGATATCCAAATTTTATTGTAACTAAAATCATATAGATAGATATATTATATGGGTAAAAATCAATAAAGATACTTACCATCTATTTGGCATTAAGAATCACCAAATCCATGAGTATATTAAGAACTATCCTGAAATATTAGTTGTTACATAAGTTGAATTAAGAACACATGATTGTATTGATTTGTTTCATTGACAATTTAATAATTATATATTCCATAAAGATACGAAAAGTTTACTACCAGATGTTCAAAATATTCTAAACCTTGTTGAGTCTCTCTTTAATTGATCATTTATGTCTTGAGATCAACTTTCCAATGTTCAACATGTTATGAAAGTTGTTGAGTCTCATAACTATTTAATTAGTTATTTGTGTCTTGAGATAAATGAGACAGATGTTCAAAAATCTTATGAAAGTTGTTGAGTCTCATAACTATTTAAATAATTTATGTATTGAGATAAACTAGACTGATAATAAGAATTTTTTCAAAAGTTGTTGAATCTCATAACTATTTAATTTAATTTATCATTTATATTTTAAGAAAAACTAACCAGATGTTTAAAATCTTCTCAAAGTTATTGAGTCTCATAACTATTTAGTTTATTATTTAATTTATTATTTAGCTGATGTCTTGAAATAAACTAATTAGATGTTCAAAATCTTCAAGTTGTTGAGTCTATAATTATTTATTTAACAATTTTGTCTTGAGATATGAATGTATATAAAATATTTTATAATATTAATGGTGTCTTTCCTACATATTAATAATTAAGATGAATTTTTTTAACTATTAATTGCTTTCAATTATAATAATATGCAAGTAAGGAGAATTTTCATTATTAATCTGAAAACTAATAATTATTAATGAAAACTTTTTGTTCCACCCTTTGTGTGATATATATTCAAATTATCTGTAATAACGATAATTATGCGTGGTTACAATTTTAGCAAAATGGCATATATATTTAATTATTAAAAATAGCATATATATAATTATTGAAAAATTTAATACTATCTAAATAATTAATTTTTTAATACTTGTAAAGTAATTAACAAATTTTATTTATTAAAGTGCACATTAATCATGGGATAGAAGCTATAATGCATTAAAGTGCACACCAAAGCTAGAAATGAGAGGCTAACAAGGTTTAAGGAAATGCAATCAATTACCAAATGGTTATAAAGTGGTTAATATTGTTTTTATCCTACATTTTCCGAAGTCGTGTTACTAATATAGCAAAAGAAAAGAAAAACAGCTAAGCAAGACGTGAAAGAATAATTTAACATTGTTTTTTCAAAATTTTAAATTAATCACGGTGACTTTTTAAACATATTTTTTTGGAATTACCAGTGCAATCTTCCAACTAATATCTACTTGTTTATTTCGTATTCAACCTTCAATAAAGTTAAATAAACATCAATGATTAGTTATATAGTATAAAAACAGAAAAGTTGTAATATTTTTTCTAAAACCCCACCCCTATCTTGAATTATTTTTATTTCCTTTTAGAAGAGGCAACGATTGTGATATTTTTTAAGAGATACAGATATTTGTTGTATGAGATGTATCCAAAATAAATTTTCCACAATGAGATCATAACGTCTCTGGCCAAATCGTAGAATCCAAGAAAGAGGAAAACTACAGATATAGCCACGCTCCTTTACGTGTCCTATCAATGTTACTCATGCATGTCTTCAAGGACAAGTTAGCTTTCATGGCTCATTCATGTCGTAAGGGACTGGGAAGATGATGCTGCTCCATCTTTACTGTAATTAATAATTATTATTGCAAAAATTAAAATTTGGTCATGTCTGGATTAGATTGTAAAATCGACTTATTTGATTATATCTAAAACTTGTAGAAAAATTTGTGTTTAACTCTTTTTTTATATTGTTATATGATATTTTTTTTTTTAAATGGTATTCATTTCTAATAAAATAGACATTTTCGTCTGTTATATTTTAATATATAACATTTATTTTTGTCATATATTTAATAAAGTGATTATTATTTTTTGTTTTATTTTAAAATACCATATTAACTAAAATTTAAATGAAAATAATGAAAATTAAAAATTAAATGTTTAAAAAATTAAAAACAAATAACTTTTATCAAATAAAACGTTAAAAATAAAGTCGAACTCAAATCCTATACGTACAAATAAAATTTATCATTAGATTAAATAACTATTATAATTGTATAACGATTATTATTATTTTTAGTATGCAATTGTTTATATAATTAATAACCATATTATAAATATTATTAATTATAATACTAATAATAAAAGTAATATTAATATTGTTAATATCAATATTAATATCAATGTTATTATTATTATTATTATTATTATTATTATATTATGTTATTACTATTAATATTAATAATATTAATAATAATAACAATACCCCTTAAATATTAATAATATTACTAATACTAATATTAATAATATTAATGATAATAATAAAATTTATCATTTCTTTGGGGTGTAATTTTTATCATTTCTCGTCAATACGGTCGAAAAATGTTTCGGTCGAGTTTTGACGACTTTTCGGGTCCAGACACTACCGGAGCAGGAAGAGTTGAAAACAGGGTCCGAAAACTCGGTTTAGAGCCCAAAACATACCCACACTTTTTTAGGGAAATTCTTATCGTTTTCCATCAGTTCGGCTAAACAATGTTTCGGTCCAATTTTGACGACTTTTTTTGGCCCAGGTACTACCCGAGCAAGCCCGGAGAAGGCTAAGTTGATAACCAGGCTCGGATGACTCAGTTTTGCACCCGAAACATACCCACACTGTTTGGGATGCAATTCTTATCGTTTGTCGCCAGTGTTGCTGAAAACTGTTTCGGTCGAATTTTGACGACTTTTCCAGGCCCAGGTACAGGAGCAGAAAAAGTTGAAAATCGCGCCCGGAAGACTCGGTTTTGCACCCGCAACATACCGACACTCTTTGGGGTGCAATTCTTATCATTTCTCGTTAGTACGGCCAAAAAATGTTTCGGTCGAGTTTTGGCGACTTTTCGGGTTCGGGCACTACCGGAGCAGGAAAAGTTAAAAACAAAGCCCAGATGACTCGGTTTAGTGCCCGAAACATACCCATACTTTTTGGGGTACAATTCTTATCGTTTCCCATCAGTTCGGCTAAACAATGTTTCGGTCCAATTTTGACAACTTTTCCGGGGCCGGCTACCACCGGAGGAGGCCCAGAGCAGGCTAAGTTGATATCTGGCACCTGGAGGACCCGATTTTGCACCTAAAACATACCCACACTGTTTGGGGTGCAGATGTTATCGTTTGTCGTCAGTGTTGTTGAAAATTGTTTTGGTCGAGTTTTGACAACTTTTACAGGCCCGAGGCCCACTAAAGCAAGTAAAGTGGAAAACTAGTCCCGAATGACTCAGTTTTACACCCGAAACATACCCACATAGTTTGTGGTGCAGTTGATATCATTTTCAGTCAGTAGTTGAAAAATGTTTTGGTCGAATTTTGACGACTTTTCCAGACTCGGGTACCACAAGAGCAGGCAAATTTGAAAATGAGGCCCAAAAGACTCAGTTTTGCACCCGAAACATACTGACAATTTTTCGGGTGCAATTCTTATTATTTCTCGTCAGTAAGGTCGAAAAATGTTTCGGTCCAGTTTTGACGACTTTTCAGGTTCGGGCACTACCGGAACAAAAAAAGTTGAAAACATAACCCAAATGACTTGGTTTAGTGCCCGAAACATACACACTTTTTGGGGTGCGGTTCTTATCGTTACCCATCATTACGGTTAAACAAAGTTTCCATCGAATTTTGACTACTTTTTCAGGACCGGGTACCACCGGAGCAGGCGCGAAGCAGGCTAAGTTCATAATCGGGCCCAGATAACCCGGTTTTGTGCTCAAAACATACACACATTGTTTGGGGTGCAGTTCTTATCATTTGTTGCTAGTGTTGCTGAAAACTGTTTGGGTCGAATTTTGACGACTTTTTCGGGCGCGAGTCCCACTAGAGCAGGTAATGTTGAAAACCGAGCCTGGATGACTCAATTTTGCACCCGAAACATACCCACATAGTTTGTGGTGCAGTTGATATCATTTTCAGTCAATAGTTGAAAATTGTTTTGGTCGAATTTTGACGACTTTTCCAGGCTCGGGTACTACAAGAGCAGGCAAAGTTGAAAATGAGGCCCAAAAGACTCAGTTTTGCACCCGAAACATACTAACAATTTTTCGGGTGCAATTTTTATTATTTCTCGTCAGTACGGTCGAAAAATGTTTCGGTCTAGTTTTGACGACTTTTCAGGTTCGGATACTATCGGAGCAGGAAAAGTTGAAAACATAACCCAAATGACTTGGTTTAGTGCCCGAAACATACACACTTTTTGGGGTGCAATTCTTATCGTTATCCATCATTACGGTTAAACAAAGTTTCCGTCAAATTTTGACTACTTTTTCGGGACCGGGTACCACCGGAGCAGGCGCGAAACAGGCTAAGTTGATAACCGGGCCCAGATAACCCGGTTTTGTGCTCAAAACATACCCACATTGTTTGGGGTGCAGTTCTTATCGTTTGTTGCCAGTGTTGCTGAAAACTGTTTGGGTCGAATTTTGACGACATTTTCGGGCGCGAGTCCCACTAGAGCAGGTAATGTTGAAAACCGGTCCTGGATGACTCAGTTTTGCACTCGAAACATACCCACATAGTTTTTGGTGCAGTTCATATCGTTTTCAGTCAGTACATTTGAAAAATGTTTCAGTCGAATTTTGATGACTGTTCCAGGCCCAGGTACAGGAGCAGGAAAAGTTGAAAATCGTGCCCGGAAGACTCGGTTTTGCACCCGCAACATACCAACACTCTTTGGTGTGCAATTCTTATCATTTCTCGACAGTACGGCCAAAAAATGTTTCGATCGAGTGTTGACGACTTTTCCAGGCCCGGGTACAGGAGTAGGAAAAGTTGAAAATCGCGTCCGGAAGACTCGGTTTTGCACCCGCAATATACTGATGCTCTTTGGGGTGCAATTCTTATCATTTTTTTAGTACGGCCAAAATATGTTTCAGTCGAGTTTTGATGACTTTTCGGGTCCAGGCACCACCGAAGCAGGAAAAGTTAAAAACAAGGCCCAGATGACTCGGTTTAGCGTCCGAAACATACCCATACCTTTTGGGGTGCAATTCTTATTGTTTTCCATCAGTAAGGCTTAAAAATGTTTCGGTCAAATTTTGACGACTTTTCCGGGACCAGGTACCACCGGAGTAGGCCCAGAGCTGGTAAAGTTGAAAATCGGGCCCTGATGACTCAGTTTTGCACCCGAAACATACCTACATAGTTTGTGGTGCAATTCATATCGTTTCTAGTCAGTACAATTGAAAAATGTTTTCGTCAAATTTTGACGACTTTTCTAGGCCTAGGTACCATAGGGCAGGCTAAGTTGAAAATCGGGCCGGGAAGACTCGGTTTTGCACTCGAAACATACCGGCAGTCTTTCGGGTGCAATTCTTATCATTTCTTATTAGTACGGTCAAAAAATGTTTCAGTGAGTTTTGACGATTTTTCGGGTCCGGGAACCACCGGAGTAGGAAAAGTTGAAAACAAGGCCCAGATGACTCGGTTTAGTGCCCGAAACATAACCACACTTTTTGGGGTGCAATTCTTATCGTTTCGCATCAGTACAACTAAACCATGTTTCGGTCGAATTTTGACAACTTTTCCGGGCTCGAGCCCCACTGGAGCTGGTAAAGTTGAAAACCGGGCCCGGATGACTCAGTTTTGCACCCGAAACATACCAACATAGTTTGTGGTGCAATTTATATCGTTTTCAGTTAGTACAGTTGAAAAAAGTTTCGATAATTTTGACGACTTTTCCAGGGTCGGATACCACAGAAGTAGTCAAAGTTAAAAATCAGGCCCGGAAGACTTGGTTTTGCACCCGAAACATACCGACACTTTTTGGGATGCAATTCTTATCATTTCCTGTCAGATATCTATCTTTCTATCTGTTAGATATCTGTCTATCTGTTAGATATCTGTCTATTTGTACATATCTGTCTATCTGTTACATATCTGTCTATCTGTTACATATCTGTCTATTTGTTAGATATCTACTATTAGGTATCTATCGATTAGATATCCATCCATTAGATATCTATCGATTAGATATCTACCTATCTATATATTAGATATCTACTATTAGATATATATATATATAGATATCTATCTATTAGATATTAGATGTCTATAGATATTTATCTATTAGATATTAGATATCTATAGATATTTATCTATATCTATCCATATATATCTATCTATATCTATCCATATATCTATCTATAGTTATCTATCTATATTTATAGATATATATCTATATCTATCTATATTTATAGATATATATCTATATCTATCTATAGATATCTATCTATAGATATCTATCTATCTATAGCTAGATAATCTATCTATCTATACTTAGATATCTATCCATAGATATCTATCTATATCTATCCATACATATCTATCTATGTCTATCCATATATCTATTTATAGATATCTATCTATATCTATCCATATATTTATCTATATCTATCCATGTATCTATTTATAGATATCTATTTATAGATATCTATTTATAGATATCTATCTATTTATCTATCTATAGATATCTATCTATCTATATCTATCTATCTATATCTATCTTTCCGATCTTTCCGATCTTGAGTAAGATCTCGTAAGCTCATTATCCTAAGTAGTTGAATAAACATTATTAGTGTTTTTCATAAAGTTCTTTTGGATACTGGTACGTTAATCTTCTTTGAGCTTGAAGATGCTTTTATGAAATTTTTCCAGTGATTAATTCTACGCCGGTGATTGTGGAACAAGAAGCTATATTAATTGAGGTAATTAAAAAAGAAATAGAAAAGTCCTTCGAAAGACTTTAGCTTACATCTCCGGAATTATTCCTTCGCTATGCATGCATTTGACACTCATGGAAGAAGGTCCTAAACTAGTGAAACAACCACAATGAATGTTAAAACTACAAATCTTAAAGGTAGTTAAAAACAAAGTAACTAAATTATTACAAGGTTGTATTATTGATGATTACAAAAAAACAACTAGAAAGAGAAGTTAATCAACAAATCTTAGAGACAATTAAAAAAACACTCATACTTTGACATTCAATAAATTTTTACAACCACTTTACAATTATCATTTTATACTTAGTTCTCTCTTTCTTTATAAATACAAAATTTTATTTTTATAATAATTATAATACCCTTAAAAGTAGGTTTTTATGTGATTGTTATAGTTGTTAATAGATTATTTTCCTTAAAAGAAAAAAGAAAAATTAAACTAGTACAAGCCGATATTATTGATGACTGTAGAGAAAAGTTGTGATTCACTTATACTTGGTAACTTGGGAATCATATAATGAATAGTAACCTTGATATCTATGACATTGTTAGCTTATATAGAAAAGTAGCATTCAAGAAGGTATTGAACTACAGATAGAAAACAAAGAAGATCATTTAGGTTCATCAATCAGTTGGATTCTCATCACTATCTATAAGGTGCTCCTTCAATGGCTGTCCTAGAGATTCCCAGTTTCTACTATCCCATGCTGGATCAATTTCAGGCAGTTCATAGTCATCTGGACGTAATGATAATTGGAACTCAGGAAGGTCTGGCAATGATTGGAGACCCCTGCATCATTAACAGAATTCCAATTTTTCATAATTATGATATATCTAAAGGAAATTAGGCGTTTAGTAATAAATCAAACGAGTTAACCACAAGAGTTGGAAACAAAGAAAGCTCCTTACTTCTCTTGCTCCCAGAGGTAGCCATACATCTGGGACTTCCTTGATGCAACTTCAGGAATTTTCTGGTGTAAAAATTTCATAGCACCCCAGAGTGGAGGAACCCTTGACAGAGAATTACACATTTTGTTATTTAAGATAAAGGAGTGTGACATAAGAAGCATCCAGACAAGAGCCAAAGATCAATACCAACCTTGTAACTGGAGCTGCAAGGCAAAAGCTTAGGCTGGCCTTCTTGCTTTCAGTCAGAAGCTCTTCTGCAGCAAGAAAACAAGACACAGCACCAATGGAACTGTTTGGTTCATTACCCTTGTCAAGGATCAGACCATGGTAGTAGTAGGCTGCAGCCTGACAACATAATAAAAAAAGTATAAGGTATGGACTATGTATATTATGAGTTTAATGTGGTGCAAAGATGTTTATACTGCTAACAAAGTATGATTATAAGGAATTTTACAAAAGTCCCAATTTTTAGTACATGAAAATTCATGATTAGATGATAGTATAAAAAAATCTATACAATGTAGGTGTATTCTAAGTAAATTCATAAATTATTGGATATGTGAAAGATTTATTTTTGGTGGAAAGTTTTTAATCAATCTTGATACCATTACTAACCTTGGCTTCCAGGAATTTCCATTTGATGAATCGGAGATGCTTCCTTCCACGCCCTTGCTTGGTGTCGCATTCTGACAAGCAGTGATAAGCCTGCTCAAGAAAGTGGAACGTTTTTACTTAAGAAACAACAATTCGCACTAGAACAAACAAAACAAGTGTTAAAAGGAAATATTAAGGATAACAATTTCCTTTTAACAGATACTATGTTTTCGTGAACTTCCAAAGCAGATTGCAGTTATAAAGTTAGTGATTTAAAGCAGTAATGATGAATAGATGCTCAAAAGATTGAATAAAACCTGACTAAAGTATATCAGCTGTTCACATGCCAATCTCCTCTTCACAGACAAAGTTGCCTTCTGACATTCCACCGCAAGACCAAGTTGAATCTCAGTTCCCTAAATAATCACCAAGATGAACTATTATACCCAATCTGAAGGGGATTGTTTTACAAGCTATATTGGCTACTGGTCAATAGAATCAAATATGAAGAAATGGGCTCTGTGCCGTGTCTTTGCACGTCCTTTGTGTTTCAGCAGAATATCAGAGAGAATGAAAAACCATGTACACAATCCAATAATTAAAACTAACAAAATGTAAGATATGATATTTGATAAAGTTCAGGGATGAACACTCAACAGTTACAATACTTGTAAGCTTGTGACAAATTCTTTAGATTATTTCATAAGCTTCTTGGTGAATCTTATCTAAATAAGCTAAAAAAAAAAAACTTACAGGAGAAGCATAATTTACTTTCATCAGTCATAAAATTGTATCCTATAAGAATTAAACGCTTGCACATGTAATTCTAGAGATAATGATCAACGAGTACCTGGCCTAGTGTTTGAATAGCAATAGCCTCCAACACACCCTCCTGTAAGTCGTGGGGAAAAGTGTTCCTGGATGTTGTGTGAATGTACTTTACTAAAGGGTGTTCAGTGCTGGTCCAAAACTAGTTTCACAAACTTAAATCTATTCAGAATGTACCTGATTTCAGGAGGTATCCGTGGAAGAATATCCCTCAAACAGAACTCCAGGTATCCTGAGGCCTTGAGCAACAAATCAATAGCTTCCCTCTTGGTATCTGACAATACAAATATGTATGATCAATGATTGTTCAACTCGTGGATGGTTCAATAGGATCTTACTTCATGTTTCACTAGTACGCCAAAGCTTATGTATTGACACAAAACCTGAAGATACAACCCTGAATCCAGAGCCTGACGAGTCCTTTGGAATCATCATTGAGTCAGCCTCAGACAGTGTCAGCATAGCCATAAGGTGAACTGCAGATAGCACCTCATACCAGGTATTTGCTACACTGCTATCCTGCCAAGTGGACTTTACCATGTTAAAGAAACTAAAATTATCAATAATAGAAGTAATAATAATGAAGAAGAATGAGTTTTTTTGATGGCCATACTTGTTTCCCATCTTCTAAATTTTTCCATTTAAAATCTATTAGCCCTTCAAGACCATACTCTGTTAACAAATGAAAATCACTCAGCACACTTTGACAAATGCAGAGAAAAAAAATATTCATTCTATAAAAAGTTTGAAGGGGTTTTGGAAGAAGGGGAGATTATGGGTCAATTTGGGAAACCTTTCTTCGTAAGTCCAATCAGAAGAGACAAGTATTCATTCAAAGCTCGCCGCAATTCAGTTATAGCTGATCCACCTGCACAAAATGTTAAAACTTCAGATCAGCAGGACATTTTCACACTTTACTATTTATTTATTGTACGATAAATTTATAATTTCTTCATAAATGTCATTAGCTGAAGAAGTGGATTATGCATAACATAAGTTCTAAATTTTGCCACTGATTGTGCTATATAGTGAAAACAACCTATTGTTTATGATCCAATTCTTGTATATTTCAGGAAACAAGTAAAATAAATATACAATAAAGAAGCAAAGACACACCAGTATCCTCTGCTACCAACACTATCTGATTCCTTAGTGAAGTCAATTTATCAGCAAGATCCCGTGGAATTACACCCTTAAGCACCCTTTGAAGATCAGATTGCACCGGAATTCTTGTTGATGGAACAAACACCACCACTTCAGGAAAGCTTGTTCTTTTTTTCCTATACACAGAGTAAGTGCACCCCATCCTTTCAAGCAAAGCATCCTACACAAACCAAACATTCATTTTCACAACCTGATTCCACACAGTGGCAGTGTTATGAAGAAACTGAGCATTAATGATGGCATGGACTTGATGAGGTAATAAAGGATGGGACTCCACATAAGCATGGTTGGGACATTTTTTAAGAGCATAAGAATGCTTGAATTCAACCCTGCCAAACTGGGTTGGGAATGAAAAAACTTCATCTAACCACAGTTTTCATCATGACCATAGTTGGGTGGCAAACAGAAGGTTAGTAATAATAATAATAAAAATAGCAGAAAAAAAAAAAAAAACAGAAAAAAAAAAAAAAAGCAGTTGCATCATCTACATGTGTGGGACAGAAAAGACAGTTAATACTGGTGGATTCAGATATGCTTGTTCAGAATATTAAAATGAAAATAACCAAATCATGGGTGGAGAAAACACAGAGAAACACAAGTTGAGGAATGAAGGAGGAAAGAATAAAAGGGTTATTAAAAGAGAGACAAATTTTGGAACAACTTACTGGATACAGAGAGGAGAGAAGGAGGGAAGATTCTTGGAGAGGCAGAACATGGTAATATGTTATCTGAGTGAATTGGAAGCTCAAGAACCGAGACAGATCTCACATGGCCATGGCGTAGAAGTCTCTGCTTCTTTCAAAGGACCACGTTCACTTGTATTTTTTTAGGTTTCAGTAAACGCTTAACTAGTAGGACGTGTAGTAGTAAACTGAGGTTACTATTATTATAATTACATGCATGTATATTTTAGTATGAGAACTTTATCTATCAATGTCCCCATCAAAAATTAGATTTCACATCTTACAAAAGCGTAAATATTAAGTTTCTTTTTTGAATTTGTAGAGTGTTTGTCACCTTAATCACATTAATTGTGATATGAAGAGATTAAAGAGTTTTTAAAACTGTGAATTGATAATTAAATTAACCCAGAATTAACACACTTTGACTGTGATCCCCAATTTAAGGCTGGACTATAGTTTTTCTTTCATGTTTGAAAAGTTATAAATGTCCCATTGAGAAATAAAGATAGAATAATTATAAATGAACTATAAAGTCAGTGGCCAATATTGAAAAATGCTAAGATCAAGAATTCATAAAAGATGCAGACATCTATTATAATTCTTAATAATCAAGAATATTACAGATCCTACTTTTGGTGAATTGTTCTAGAATATGTATGTGTGATTTTTTCAGTATTATAACAAAGAATACTAAAATAAGGTTAAAATCCCAAGATCTGCTATATAGGAACAAACGTGACCATTTAATCTTTTAGAAAATGTATTATTTAAAAAAAAGTTAAAATTATTATTTACGAAAAAATTAAATTGTCTCCATGGTAAATAAATAATAATCCTCTTATAAATTCCATTTGTTGGGATGAGATATTGGTCTGTGGCTGAATATTGTACATGCAATAAAAGTTAAAAAAAATATATAATTATAAATTTAATAATATTTAAAAAGTGATTTATCTTTACTTGTTATATTTAAAGATGAACTAACTTTAGCATAACGTTCTCCCAATTAGTATTATTTAATCTTATGAATATGATTGATTTAGATGGATCAAATCTCAAAGAGAAATTATATTGGAAAGTTCTGTCGTAGGTTCTATAGGAAATGGAAAGTTTGGCACGTGGAATGAGGATGAAGCACGAAGTGGCCCCCAGCAGGGACGCCTTCTGTGAAATATGAATGCTCGCACGTGCATGCAGGAAGGAAGGCATCACAAAGTTTTCACAACTAACGTATACAAGTACTCTCACAAGCGTATACATTGATTCAATAATTCTGTTATGTACTATGCAAATAAATATTTATAATAGATATATAAAAATATTTAGCGAACTTAAAGTTGGTATTTATAAATTTAAGATCTTAACTTAAAAAGAAATATAAAATGAGAGAAGTGGTATTGTTTAGATTAAGAGAAAAAAAAATAAAAATAAAAAGAATATGTAAGTTGGCGAGTGATTTGAATAATATAATAATACATTAAAACTATTTTTTAATTAAGAATTTTGTAAAATATCTTTATTGTCTCATCATAAATTTTTATTTTTATTAAGAATATTATTATTTTATAATAATAATAATAATAATAATAAATTATTATTATTATTATTATTATTATTATTATTATTATTATTATTATTATTATTGTTATTGTTATTGTTGTTTTAGTTCAAAGTAGTAATTTATTAAGAAGTTCAAGTGTTTTTTTTTTAATTTGGGATATGTCATATTTATAGATATTTTTGTCTTTCTTTAATGTTTGTTAAGTAAGTTGAGTAGAAATGAGAAAGTTGATCAATATATAAGAAAGAAGATCCACAAATCTAATGTCTTAAGGTTAAGGTTTTGAGTTGAAGGTGGTGTCATTCTCTTCTCTTGTGTTGGCTCTTGTCTCATTTATGTTTGTCTCCCCGACGTTCCCTCCTTAATTTTTTCAACAAGTGGTATCAAAGTCGATGGTTTGTGGGATTGTTAGGTATGCAAGTATGAGTCTAAGTCCCACATTGAGTATAAATGAGAAAGTTGAGCAAGATATAAGAAAGAAGACCCACAAACTCAATGTCTTAACGTTTTGGATTGAAGGTGGTGTCATTTCCTTGTATGGGTTGGGCTCTTGTCTTATTCTTGTTTGTCTCCCCGGTATTTCCTTCTTCGATTTTCCCAACAATTTCAGTACTGAAAAACTAATTCGAGATGTAGGAGATCTAATGTTCCAAAAAAATGAGTTTCGATATCCAAGGATTTAATTGTTGCTCAAACTCCCCAGAATTTCAATGTTGAGTTATTTTAGGAAACTTTCAATGTTTATTTTACTGGTTTTAATTTTGTCAAATTAGTTTTAACTCGTTATTTATTGGTGTTTCAATTCTATATATTTTATCCTTATTTCAAATTGTAAATCTCATAATTTGAGAAATATTATTTTATTAAAATTAAGCTGGTAGGATTCCGAGATTATTTTGCGTATATACGTGTATATATTCAATGTATGTAATGAGAAATAATAAGTGATAATTATTCAGTTTTTGTATTCTTGAGATCACATAAGAGCTTTCAATTCTCGAGAGTTTTTGACAGTGTAAAATTGAGCAGTCTTAATTGTTGTATAAACCTAATTGCAATCTTCATTGTTGCTCACTTAACCTCTAGTCTTTGTGTGTGTTTTAGCTCCATTATTGTACATAATTATAACCTTCATTGTTGTATTTTTGTCCTGATTTCGGTATGTATCAATTGTTTTTTAATGGATGAAATTGAAAATGGAGACAAGCCCCATGCTAGAGGAGAACTGCAAAGTGCTCATTCAGTTGATCGGTTGAATGGAAAAAATTACCTCAAATGCTCTCAACTCATTAAGACCATTTTGAGAGGAAAAGACAAGGCTAGTCGTTTACATGATGAACCTCGAGTTACAAATGATCCTGCTTTCAGAACTTGGGATGAAGAAGACCCCATGATCATGGCCTGGTTGTGGAATTCAATGATTTCAGAGATTAGAGACACCTAAGAGAATACATTGAGCAGGATCAAGTATATGATTTCTTAGTAAGATTAAATGAAGAATATGATTAGGTCTGAATTCAAATCTTAGGAAAAGAGAATGTTCTAAGACTTAATGAAGTCATGACAATGATTCACAATGAGGAAAGAAGAAGAAGTCTAATGCTAGAGGCTCATATTGCATAAAGTTCAACAATGATTGTTGGGGGCCTAACTTCATCTACAAATTTGAGGAATGGAGGTTATTTTCAGAAATTTGAAAAGAAAAATGAAGGAGTATGGTATACATATTACAACAAGTCATGTTATACTAGAGATAAATGTTGAAGTTTCATGGAAAATCTCCGAGAAAAAGATTGGGGATACAAAGGTGGTCCTTCAAATAAAAGGGAACAATCAACTCATTTTTTTGTTCTTGAAATTCGAGAAGGATATGTATGACAACTCAACCATGAAGAGTTAGAAAGAGTAAGGTTCTTCCTTAGTAACATGGAAAAAGAACAGGTATGTGTTCATTGACATATTCTGGTTAGTTACTATTTTCTATTGGATTTAATGTCTCAAATACACCCTTTATCAATCATTGGATTTGAGAATCTAGAATCACAAATCACATGATCCCATTCCCTAAATTCCTTTCCAGATATTTCTCATGTCCTAATAACAAAAAATCTCCACAGTTGATGGAACACATGATAAGTGCAACTAGTTAAGGAGATATCCAAGTAAACCCAACCGTACTCCTAAAAAATGTCCTACATGTTCCTAAATTGTCCACAAACCTAATATACATTCAAAAACTTATCAAAGATCTCTCTTATAATGTGACTTTTCATAATAATTTTGTATAATACAAGGAATTGATGAGGATGATTGGACATGTTAGAGTGAAATGACCTTTACTATACATGGGAGACTTGAACCATTCTATTAAGAGTCACTCTTTAATGACCAAATCCTCCTTACACAACCATGAAAAAATCAGTTGTATCATTGTCATCTTAGACATCCTTCATTTCGTATTATAAAAATTTTGTTTCCTTCTTTGTTTTAACAATTTGAATATAAATATGCATAATCTTTGTTGTGAGATTTGTGAATTAGCAACACACAAATATGTTTTGCTTCCTCCTTCCTGTAATAAAATAAGTTTTAATTCCTTTTATTTAGTTCATACTGATTTGTGGAGCCCCTCTATTTTCAAGAGCTAAATGGTTTATTACTTTGATGATTGTACAAGGTTAACATGACTTTTTCTCCTTAAAAACAAATATGAGGTTAGTTTTGTGTTACGCAATTTGTGTCACTGATTAAAAATCAATTTAGGGTGGTTATTAAGAAATTTAGGTCTAATAATGGTATAAATTATTTTAAACATATATTAGACTCTTTTTTTCAAAAGGAATGGATACTTCATAAATTCTCATGTGTTTATACACCAGAACAATTGTTGAATTGAAAAATGGATATATTTCAAAACAAACTAGAGGATTGCTCTTTCAAAATAAGGCTCCAAAAAAGATTTTGAGGGGAATTCATTCTCACTGTCACTTATCTAATTAACAAGTTACCATTTACTACTTTACAATTAAAAATTTCAATGAAGGTACTCCGCTCATTTTATCCGTATATAAAGCATTCTCTTAACCTTCCTCCTAGAATATTTGGTTGTGTTTCTTTTGTCCATATTCATAAACAACAAAGGGAAAAACTTGATCCAATGGCACTTAAATGCATTTTCTTATGGTATTTTGTCACACAAAAAGGGTATAAGTGTTTTCATCCTCCTTCCAGCAAAATTTTTGTCTCAAGGGATTTCACTCTCAATGAACAAGTTAGCTATTTTTACCATCATCATCTTCAATGAGAGGATTTAAGAGAAGGTGATGAGCCTGTGGGTGATTTCATATTTCACAATCTATTTTTTGAAAAACAAAAGAGTAATATCACTAAAACTGAAATTGTTGAGAGGGAAAGAATGAGTGAAACTGAACCTATTGAGAGAAAATGAGTGGTAAATCAAAATCTTCCTAGAGTTTTTGCAAATTCTTTAGACACATTGTAGATCTGAACATTGATTTAGAGAAAATAGATTCAATTGTGTCGCGCCTAATTGAATAAAAACCCAATGCAGGTATCTGGAACAAGTTTGTAAACAAAATATTTGGAAGAAAAATAAGAACGAACATTTTTGCAACAGATTTGGAAAGTAGATATCTACGAGTTAATTTTTGATAAAGATAAAAATAATTGATAATTACAAAAACAATATTTGAGACAAAATTTGTATCAGAATTCAATTCAATGAGAAAAGGAGATTATATGCAGAGACTTCAAAAGGAACAAGATGAGGGGGAGACAACACCCTTTAGACCTAGTTTTATTTTCTTTCTATCATTTTCTTGTTTCACATGGAAGGTTAAACCTTATGGGTGATTCCCTTGTGATTTTCCATTGAATTCTGAGGTTTTATTCAATAAAGTTTTGCCTTTTCATTTTCTGTAGCAGATTGTGTTTTATTGTTGGTCTTTCTGAAATATTGTTTCTGTCAAAGGAATTGTTTTTTATTGGTAGTTGAGAATTCAATTCTTTTCTTTAATTAGATTTTTTGATTAGTTCGCTTAATTCTCATAAATCTCTTGTTCATTTAATTCAAGAGGTAGAAGATAAACATCTCACGAATAGATGCTCGGAGACAAGTGAGATATTGAATACATCATTAGGCACTTGTTTTACTGATAAGATTTTGTTAAATTTGATTTATGCTTATTTGATTAAGTTCAACTCTTTATAAGAATTGAAGAATGATAATCTTAGAATAACCAATGAGGAATTTGTGTTGAATGAACTTGGGAGTCAACCTACTATCTTTATCATTTTTTCTATTGCCTATCATAAACAATCTTAACCCTTTTACTGTATTGTTGTTACTAACTTTTATTGCTTACATAATTAGATTTATTGAAAGACAATTTAGAATCAACTGACTTTATCTATATTGTCATTTTTTTTGTGTTAGATGGTCTAACACTAGGATAGATGATTTATACTAAAATTCTTTTAATTTGATTCTGAAAATGACAACTATTAAGAGTAAGAAAACCTTATCTATAGATTTGGGATTTGAATTCCTACTTAAGATGTTATAACATCTCCTTATTCCTATTCTACTTTAAAATAAGTTAATTTATATATTGTTATCAAATGCCTTTCTTGAAGTTATTTTTGTCAATTGGGAGAATTTTTATTAATAGTTTTTATATTTTTATAAGTTTAAACTTGTGTTCTTGGAAAAAAAAAAGTTAAATTGAAGACTTTATTTTTACAATCATATCAGCTACGGGGATGCGAGTACATTTTTATTTGTTATTTAATAAAAATAAAGACATAAATTTGATAACTCACAAATAAAACCCGAAATTGATATAAATTTTACTTCAACGTATAGTCAAATTCATACTCACCCATCCCTAAACCTTAACACAATTTTTTTTTATCATGTTTCAGGTTTTTGTCCATTAAAAAACATTATTATTTGTGATATTATGCCCATTTCATTTGTAATTACAACATTTTTTTTGTCCAGTTTTCGCATAAGATAAATATTAAACATGGATTTCCTTTTTCCTTCTAACAACCATACATATATTTAAGCGTTTAATGATAATATAAAATATATTAACCAATAAAAATCAATGTTATCATAAATATTTAAAACAATTACTTACAAATGAATAATTTAATATGAATAATAGTATGTGATCGAATAATAACATATAAAATTTTTATGTTAATCACGGATAACTTTTTTTCTTTATAATTTAACGTATATTATAGATCATACAAAAGTGATATTTTATTTATAAAATAAAAAGTTATTTAATCACCACTGTTCTGAGAATATATTTTTATATTTTACAAAAAGATATGCACTTAAAGCACGCCTGCTAGTGTTTCACATTAATTCCTTTTTATCAAAGAATCATTCCTTTTGGTCCATCAGCAACCTTTCCTTCAAAGTAGTGAATTAGTTACTTTGAAATGGGGAGATAATTGTTTAATCAATGCTGTGGACTGAAGTCACGTTAATATTAAATGATATAATAAAAGTTTGAATAATTTTGAAATTGTATGAAATTTTATATGCATAATAAAATTAATAAAAAAATATAAAATTCAACCGTTAAATTAATTATATTTTTATTTTATATATAATTTAGTTTAGTTTTATATCTATGAATATATATGTAATTGTCGGTGTAAGTTCATAGTTTTATATAAAACATAAATTTATAAATTTAATTGCTAAATTATTTATATCATATTTTTCTAAAATTAAATATAAATAATAATAATAATATCAAATTATTTATATTTCAGTATATTTTTAATAAGCAGACAATATCTTAATATGTTTTCTCCCACACGCACGTCTACACTCAAACGCCCACACGTATAACACAGTCACAGATAGTCTCTGCATTGCTTATAAATTTTATTTGACTTCATATATTAAAGTTAATCGAGTGAAGAATATGGTGTTGGAGATATTTTAATTTAACAAATAAATGTAGTTATAATATTGCCAAATCCACTTTTCAATAATACCAACATACACTTTAGTATAAACGAAGAAAAGGATTTTGCTGGAAATCTAAGGCTTTTGTATAATGTAGGTTTTACGTTAGTGCAAGAGAAGTCACACTTTTCGAGGTCACAAACAATCGACATAAAACTCAATTTTTTTATTTCTTTTCAACGTTGGAATAACATTAAATTGATTGCTCCTTCAATTTAATTCAATTAGTTTAGTGGCAAAGTATATATGGTGAAGGTACCTAGCTTTTGATTTTGTGTAATGTGTTAAACCTTTTCTGTTTTTCTCAAACTTCTCTTCCACTCAACCGATTTAAGGTGGTTGTGTGAATTTGATGGTTATTTATACGTGGGGTAATTTATTAAAATGATATGTTTTAAAATATTTATGAAAAATAAGTAAGATCTAATTTAAAGTACAATTTTAAATAGAAAAAAAGTATTTCAAGGAGCACGATTAAATAAGAAAATTGTTTTTAAAGCACGCATTCTCTTTTAAAATCACTAATTATGTATTAAAAACTTCTATTAAATATTTTAAAAAGTAAAAATCATGAAAACTTGAAAAAGAGCAAAAGTTATGCTCGAATTCGTGATTTTAACTTGAAGTCCTGATTAAAGCACGAATTCAGTAAAATCAGCTAAAAAATATTTAAAACTAATATTGCGTTTCAAATATAAGTTTTGCATTTAAAGTCTTGTTTATTTATGTAATTTTTTAAAAAATAATCCATTTTCATATTTAAACATTTTGAAGTTGATATTTTGCCATGTGTATAATTTATCAAGAAATTATATTAAAAGTAAATTATATTCATCCGATCATTAATCCTAATTTCATATTATTACAATTATCTTTTCAGTTTTTATTAAAATTAAATAATAATAATAATAATAATAATGATAATGATGAATATTAAATAATTCATATTTGAGAATATTTTGAAAAATATTTTACCTATAAAAATGACAAATTTTGAAAAAAAACATTTTTTAAACAAAAAATATATTAACTAATATAATATTTAGTAAAAATTACACAGTTGTAATTTAATCTTTCCTATATAACTTTTTACTAGATGTTACATCATTTATTATTTTCTTGGATAATTTTTTTAAACTTATCATTAAATTTAATATGTAAGATTTAAGTATTGATAAATCTTTAGTTATCATTAAATAATAAAAGTTTACTTATCATTAAATAATAAAAGTTTACAAACAGACTATACACGTTATTTCATTAAAATTGTTAGTATTCTCACAATACTAAAGGATTTGATGAAGCCATGCCTAGCAAGCCAAAGCAAGCAAATGGAAGTGTGTCTTAGGCTTTATCCTAGTGTGAGTGAGTGTGATTGGTTGTGAAAGAGAACCTATGCACATCTAAAGAGAAATTCATTAGCACATGGTCTAAATGATTTAAATCAAATCATAAAAGGTTTAACTTTGGTTAAAAACAGTTTTGGAAAATGAAGTATTGAACTATTATAAACTGATTTCAGGTTAAGCCGAATCAATTTATTCGTATTTGAGCACAACTGAACTAACTGTTTTCTAAAAACTGGTTTTGAGTTCTTCTTCTATAATACAGTGGGCTTTCAAGTGTGAAAAACAGAAAGAAAAAAAAGAAGAGAAAAGAGAAAGAACAGAGAGACACATTCTTACGAAACACAATCTTTTGAAATTCATTTGTGAGAACTACTGTGACAGATTTTCTGTTTCATAATAATCATTTTCGAAAGAGGGCTTTTACTTGAAAAATCAATTTTGACTAAGGTGTGCTATTGGGTTTCTTCAAGACTGTGTACAGGCTTTCCTTCTGCGCCAATCAGGGAGTTTTCTCAACCTTTCTTGATCCTGTTTGAATCAAGATTTGTGTTGTATTCATTGTAATTCTATGATAATCATTGAACAATTGTATTGGTTTGGGCTATAGGAGTTAGTCTGGTGTTTCTGCTGAAATTGATTGGGAGCTGCAGGAAGCAGTTGATCAATTTAGCAGGGTTCTTGATTTCTACAGGGAGTAGGAACTGAGTTAGCTTGGTGTTTCTGCTGAAATTGATTGGGAGCTGCGGGGAGCAGTTGATCAATTTAGCAGGGTTCTTGATTTCTACGGGGAGTAGGAATTGGTTGATTAATTGTATGTGAACAATTAATTGAGTTAGTGGAACTTTCTTTGCAAGTGG
>Ga0209700_104431_pt1 | contig 25309 bp, 10 predicted proteins | sample SiratroredBW_FD_187528 | JGI IMG/M metagenome (GOLD analysis project Ga0209700, IMG submission 187528) | Root nodule microbial communities of legume samples collected from California, USA - Siratro red BW (SPAdes) (version 2) | ecosystem: Host-associated > Plants > Roots > Nodule | place: USA...
AAAAAAAAAAAAAAAAAAAAAAAAGAGAGAATAACCAACTCAACATGTCGTGCTACGTTTCCTCTCGAACACAAGAACCGGTATACTCTCGAACACAAGAACCAAAATACGACTATCTATATCCAAGCAGGATTCTTCAATGGTGTGACAACAGCTTTCACCTGGAGGTAGTTTTGAAGACTATAGATTCCTTTCTCCCTGCCAATACCACTCATCTTGTAACCACCAAAAGGAATTGCAGCATCAAAAACATCAAAGCAATTAATCCACACAGTTCCAGCTCTCAGTGCCCGCATCACTCTGTTGGCCGTGTCCACGTTCTTAGTAAACACGCCTGCCGCTAGACCATAACGTGTTCTATTTGCCCGTTCAATTACTTCATCAAAGTCCCTAGTATAAGTAAAATTTATTAAAACAAATCCCACGATGCCACATTAAAATCAATATCATTGGTGTTTTTTTTTTTTTTTTTTTTTTTTTTTGTATTGCGTTATGATGTGGGTCACTTCCAACATGAACGATGACGATGAAATTAGTTCATTTAGAAGAATCGACCAAGAATAGGATAATGTACGACCACATATTTGCAGAATTAATTTGATTAAAAAATTTTAGTATAAGAAAATGGGCAATCAAATTTCACTCACTTGAATTTCAAGATGGACTGAACTGGACCAAAGATTTCGTCTTGTGCTATCAACATGTCATCCTAATTATTAGCACTTGTTAGAAAAAGCTTCAGTATAGAATCTTGTCTTACTCCACTTATGCAAATTACTTGTGGCAAATAATCAATACCTGAACATTTGAGAAGACAGTTGGCTGGATAAAGAATCCTTTTGAACCCAATCTATTCCCCCCACATTCAAGGGTAGCATTGCTTTCAATCCCAGACCTTATGTACCTAAGAACTTTCTCAAATTGTTCTCCGTCAATCTGGGAATTTTGCATGAACCGTGAAATAGTGTTAATTAGTTACACCAGATAGTATGACCAATATATTGTTCTATTAAACGTCAACTTTTTGCATGCACTCATCAATGAAATAAATAGAGAAAGAAAAGACAAGAAGAACGAGTCAAGTACAAGAAGACATTTGTCACTTAGAAAATTACCTGAGGACCTTGTTCAACACCTTTCTTGAATGGATCTCCAACAACACGTCTCAAAGCCCGTTTCTTTGATTTCTCCAAGAACTCATCATAGACCCGCTCATGTACAAAAGTACGAGATCCAGCACAGCAACATTGCCCCTATAAAGAACCCATCATTAGGCATAAGCTTTCTTCTTCACACTTGCATTTTAGGTTCAAGGAAGTGATGGAATCTGAGAATAAACCTGATTAAAGAACAGAGCAAAGTGTGCAAGTTCAACAGCCCTGTCAACATCAGCATCCTCGAACACTATGAAAGGTGATTTCCCTCCAAGCTCCAATGTCACTGGCTTAAGATTGCTTCTTGCAGCCAATTCAAGTACAATTTTTCCAGTTTCTGTCGAGCCAGTAAATGCTAGCTGCAAAAATATAATAGAATTCTTTTTCAACTTTATATGTTGATAAAAATGGTTTGCTTACCACTATGTAAAGAGTAGGCTTAAAGCTAAGGATACAATCACACAGACGATAAACAAATGGATTCCACTATTCTCACACTTAACACTAGACAGCATGAACCAATTTTCCCAAATATCTACGATCAGTTTTAGTTTAATGTCCATGATAGTCATTACTCTTCTGAGCAGAGACAAGAATCAATATTGTTCGTAATTAAGGAGGATACAGTTGTTCTATATTCTTTATTTACGGGTGAATTTGGTGGTGCAGTACGAGTATGAAAAGAAAACAAACTCAGTCACACTATCTCGCAACGTCTACAAAATGGACTCTAGGGACTTTGCAGGGAGATTAAAATTATGCGTAGTTTGAATATATTATTTTGGCACCACTATTTAACACAAGTTTAACAATCTAGTCACTCGAGATTAGAACTACAACAAAAACATGTTTAAAATCAAGACAGGTTCATTCTTGACTCATTGCAAAACTCCAGAGCAATAAAAGAGTCTAATAGGCTTGGTTCCCAAAATACCTTGTCCACGTCCATATGGCTTGCAAGAGCTGCACCAGCAGTTGGACCATACCCAGAAACCACATTCAGAACACCTTCCGGAAGACCAGCCTGACCAAAAGGGTGAAAATTACAAAATACAAATTATCTCGGGAAGCACAAATGTAACTGAAATGGTCATCAGAACTAAGAGGCTATAGTACTTCGTTGACAATTGACATATCATATCAAAACATTCTGTATTTCTTTATAGCTTCTGCAACATTACTCCAAAACCTATTGAGATAATGAATACCACATGACAAATTATAGAGAAAAACATCCATGAAAAATTTTAGTGATTGTGACATAAATGAACATTGTACAAACTTCATATATTAAGTACACATTCACAAAGCAAACTGTGGTTGCTAGTAGATTTTTAAGTTCATCGGCTATATCCAATCAGGCAGAATTTATTAATGCTCCATCGATGAGGTTCCGTCCATGTAGGTCAAGGGGTGGCAGAATGAAGTGTCACTAGAGCAATGTTAAAGGGGAATAAGAAATTACAAGCTCAACTAACAAGTGTTCATTTTATGACTTCATGACTAGATATTTGACTGTGTCCGAGCTTAAAGACAGGGAAAACATAGCTGGAATTAGGAGCTGACCTCATGAAATAGTTTTGCAACTAAGAGAGCTGTTAGTGGTGTTTGCTCAGCAGTCTTCAGAACAATGGTATTACCACATGCCAGAGCTGGTCCAACTTTCCAAGCAAACATAATTAAAGGAAAGTTCCAAGGTATAATTTGTCCTGCTACACCAATTGGTTCATGCAATATCTGAACATGATAATCTCCATCAGCTGGGACAGTCAACCCGTGAATTTTATCCGCCCAACCTGAACAATAATAATTGCTAGGATGAAGGAGTTCAAACAAAAAAAAAGATGGATTAACATAATAAACGCCTAACTCTTTGTTACAGTTCTTACCAGCATAATAGCGAAATAATCGCACAAGCAGTGGAAGTTCTGACTTGGCAGCCTGTTCATAAGGCTTTCCATTGTTCCATGTCTCCAGAGCAGCAAGCTCATCCCTGTGTTTCTCAACCAAATCAGCAAAGCGAAGCAATATTCGACTTCTTTCCTGAAGGAGTTATCCATAAATCATTATCAAAGATTAATTGAAGGTTGAACAAGAGAGGATGATACTCAGGAAATGCCTACATATGCAGTCATTTTAGGCCAAGGCCCTTCATCAAAGGCCTTGCGAGCTGCTGATACCGCACGGTTGATGTCTTCAACATCCCCTTCAGCAACATTAGCAATCACTTCTCCCGTGCGCGGGTCATAAGCTGGAAATGTTTTCCCTGCGACCACAAGAAATTGAAGATAAGGTCCATCACTTGATTTTGCAACTGGGATAAGCTAACTTCCTTTCACTTCTTCACTTCTACTCAATCCATGATTTTGGTAAACACGTTAGTAGTAGGTGTTCAAATTTCAGTTGGGAGAGTTTAGAAGGATTTTTAAATTCCGAGCAACAAATTCTTTCTTCATTTTTTGCATTGAAATTTGCAGAAACACTTTCTCAACTTTATTGTAAACGTAACCTTATTTGTAGGGTGTTCAAACAAGAATCCGAGCATGCTGTGACAAGATTTTTTCAAGCTAGACACACCTGATGCAGCATCCACAAATTGTCCATTTATCAGGTGTTGTGTATAGCGTATTGGAACTTGTGGAGTGATTAGGTCCTCAACTGCTGCAGCCGTACTAAATCTGTTAATGTTTCTCCACCCTCCAGAGTTTCTTCCTGGTAAACAAAAAAATTAAGTGGAAGTTTCATGAAACGAATTGAATTATGCATTCTGATAATCTGGTTTTGAATCACTACATATAATATTGATATTAACTACTCCGCACACCATTATAAACTACATATATAGACAGCAGGGGAAATGGAGAGTCTCTGTACTTAAATTATATAATTATATAGAATAAATTTGTTCTTCCAAAACAAAAGTGAATTTTCATATCCTTTGAAATCTGGGAAACTCATGGGCATATTCATAAAGGAGTAGGAAACTAATTAAGTATTAACATAAGATGAGGGTGAAACTGAGTTGGTCACCTAATGAGTGAAGCGGAGAAGCAGCTCCTGAAGAAGAATGGGAAGAAGAAGAGAGAGAGCGAGAGAGTAGCCAGGAAAGTCTTCGAGCAGCCATCATCAAAGATTGTTTTTATGGTTCTTGTTCTTATGAATCATAAAAGAGAGTTTAGGAAGATAATATAATGGTTTCACCATGTACCCATAGGTTGCCATCATAATCACTCTCACAAAGTGTCTGGTGGTGAATGCTCCACTTGAGGGTTGGATAGGAGATCTATTTGTTGACTTTAGAGGTAGATTATGAAGAAGGATAATTGATATTTGAAATACTTGGTTTACATTAGCCTTTCCAAACTAAGTTGATGGTAAACATCAATGTCTGGATTTTCTGGGCCCGAGGAATTCATTATATCCCTTCTATTTTTGAACTACAAGCTAAGATTTATGTTTGTTTTATTTATTGGATAAAAATCACGTATTGAAATTATATAGTAACAGAAAATTTCTTTAAATAAAACAAATTTAAAATCCAAAACAATAAAGAGAAGATAAGATTTTTAAATTACCTACTAAACAAAGGAATTACACTATTGAAGTCTTTAGAAATTGGTAGTTAGACATCATGCCGTTAAAAAAAAAAAAATCTTAGTTAGACATTGTCACGTGATAATGAATAAACAATAAATGAAAATACTAAAAAGAGATAGAAATCATACACCTTAAATTTAATAAAGGTAAGGTTTATGTTTTTTAAGCCATTCATAATTGTTCTAAGAGTTGGTATAAATGAAGGATGTGGAAGGATTCATTTGGCTTCTTCTATTGTCTTATTTTTTTAGTTTTCCTTTCTAGGCTTTTGGGCCACTTGTTTCACTCTCTCGATCTTTTTTTTTATTTGATTGGTTATTTCTCTCCATTTTCACTTTGGGGTCACTCTCTCAGTTTTTTTCTCTCAGCCTCTTTGTCAATTTGATTAACTCTTTCGGTTTTCTTCTCTCGGCTTCTTCATCAACTCGGTTAACTCTCTTTATTTTATTCTCTCAACTTCTTCGTCAACTCGGTTAACTCTCTAGATTTCTTTCCTTGACTTCTTCGTCCACTTGGTTAACTCATACAATTCTAACAGAATGTATTTTTATTGTACATTTGATTAGGTGTAAATAAGTTATAATAATGAGTTGATATAATATAATACTAATATAAAAAATGTTGAAGTACAATATAATAATAATATTGAGTTGATACAGTATAATATTTTTTTTTAATTTTAATTAACAAAATCTACTTAAATCTGACCTCACCAAGTTAACCTAATAAGATAATAAGTGACATTTAAGTCTATCTAATAGGTAAATCTCAATAGTATTACTAAGACATTTAAATCACTTTAATACGAATCAATCTTGGCTTAACTTGGACCTAGTCTGATTTGGATTTAGCTTAACCCCACTTACTTGATTGGTCTAGACTTAACCTTGCCTATATTGGTCTAGGACCAACTTGGGCAGACATAGGATATGCCTAACTAAACCCAACCTAAGCGCAACCCAACTTGGCCAGTGTATGTCCAACTCGACTTGGCCTAACACTAGTCAAATTCATCTTAGCCTCATTGACATGCTTGAAATTGGATTCAAACTTACCTAAACTTGACCTAACTTGACTCAACCTGTGTTCAGCCCGACTTGACACAACTTAGGTCAGGCTTAACTCAACCTAACTTAAACTCGATCCGTCCTGACCTAAGTTAGGCTTATCTCAACCAGCTTGACATAATGTCGGTTTGGCTTAACTTAACTTAAGCCTAATCCAACTTTGTTCATATTGGGTTTGGATTCAGAGTAAATGTTTTTTTTTTTTATGTGTATATGATGTTTTTAAGTAATCTTTTTTAAATAATATTTTTTACTTTAAAAGTTGGCTCATGCTTACCTTAGCCCATGGGGCTTTTGTTTCCTTTTAGCCTTATGGCCTTGTGGGCTTTTTGTGTTGTGGGCCTTTTTAGCCCTAACTCATGTGGGTTAAGACCAAACACGGTTGGTTGGGCCAAATTAACAGGTATAATCAATATCAACATCATAAACATTCTCACATTAGAAAATATAAACAACTATTCACGGTCCAAAACAACATGATTTCATATTTATATAAAAAAATATAATCACTACATCAATATCAACATCATACACATTCTCACACTAAACAATAGACATGATAAATCACTATTGAATCACTCTCATCAAAAAATATAGAAAATATCAATTATATCTTAATTATTCAAAATTTATTTGTTTCGCAAAACATTTTTCAAAAGACTCTTATTAAACATGTCTCACCAAAGACTAACATTTGACCCATTAAAATTATATTGACCTCAAGACCACTACTGGTAAAAATTGATCTCATAATCTTATATCAGGATTATTTGTATTTATTATAATATGCATTGATGCAAAAGTCTCTCTTAGATCACATGTAAAGTCAAGATATCTCCTTAAAGTGACTTTTATGCTTGATAATCCATTATATCATTTCAGTTATCTTTCTGCACACCTATTTAGGGACAAGACATACCTCACTAGTATCCGCATATATCATTATCTATATCATATAATTACACATCTCATGCGTTCCAATTATACACTTATGTGTAAATAACATCATAAAGGTATCTTCATACTATTTTCAATATGAAATATATTGTAGAATACATATCATAATATAGTTAATAATTTATAATCACAAACTAATACTATTGCCATATAAAATTTATCATAGCTTATGATCAACAAAAATATCATACCTCTCATCATTAATAAAATAATATCTTTAAATATTTTATCTATCATATATATATATATATATATATATATATATATATAAATATTTATCAATTTAAAATCATATAAAAGTCACTTAAGAGACATAATATCTCATCACTAAAATCTAACAACAAAATGAAAATTGGTTTCTACAAGATTTCTAACTTAAATGAGCATTTCTAGTTTGAACGATAATCTAACTTGAGCTTGAATATATATAAAATGGTTTATTATGTATCTCTCTTTTGCTTTACCGAATTATCTTTAAAGCAAGAGACTCCATAGAAAAAGTCATATATTTATGTTTTATTTTTTAGAATCTCTCTCCTCGACAAAAGTAAATTACAAACCAAAATTCTGCAGAATTATAAAAAAAGTTCTACAACGTTTCCATCTAGAAACGAACATTATATACTTGTTTTAGGATTCATAACCTGAATACAATATTTAAATCTCAAACAAGCGATCTTTAACTAATCTTTAACTAATGATTACTCAATATTCAAGTTCAACACCAACATATTAATTTATTTCAAGTTTTGCTAATTTTCCCTAACTCAACCAATTTCTACCCCAAATTTCACCAACAATCAAATTCGTATCTCATTAATCTGAAGTGATTATCTCAAATTCTATAAATCACAAGTAATTCATTCAAATATAAACCAATTCAACTCCAAAATCAATAAAACATGATTTTTCATTTCAACCAACTCTTCATATCTACAAGTCTATCATATGGTGTACTTATACACACATATCCAAATAAATTAAACTGAAGTAAATATATAAACTCCCTTTACCTCTTTTCCAAAACTTCTCAAAAAAATATTCCAAGATTAAGCTAAGTTAGAAAGTCCTAACATGTTTCCAAGAAACCTAGTTCATAAACAAAATGCATTACCACCTACCTAAATTAACAAAGATTAATTTAACCGGTTCAAATATAACATGCAAGACATGAACTTCTTATATAAACCAATGAAACAAAAAGAATTTTTAAAAAAAAAAAAAAAAAAAAAAATATATGTTACGTGTTATGCTGAATTGGATTTTAACAAGTATTACACTATTTGTTCACATGTTTGAAGTCAAACCAAAAACGTTGGAGACTCATGTTCCTTAAACTCAAAATATTTGTTCAATGTTGATGTCGTGCACGGTTTAAAACCACATGCCTATTTTGAATAATCTTCTACTCTACTTTTTGCTACTTAAATTATTTATACTCAATGGTAAAGATAGAAATAAAATTTAAAATATGAAAACCAAAACTCAAATAAACCAAAACTGTGTCGAATACTTTACTTGATAGGTCCAATCCAATGCACCATGAGTACGACAAAGCTTATATTATATTCAAAAAAATCTATCTCCAAAGTCCAAAGGATTTCTCGATCCGAGGATTAAATTCCTTAAGAAATGAATAATTATTTCGATGTTAGCTATGATTCAATTTTAACATGAGTTGGTATACTTTTAATATTGATACATATTTTGTAATTTTCTTCTGTTCTTGTTTTTTCCTTTGTTTCTTCCCATGTCACCAAACTAAATTTATGGATCAAAACAATTAATTAATAACCAATCAATTATTTGTACTAATTAATTAAACACTCATGTACGATGTGATTCTGCTCAACTATATTAATCTTTAAAATTAATTTTAAAGTTGTTATAGTAAAATTTTATAGAATTTATACAAACTTTATTTATTGTACTTTAGTTAGAGTAAATTAACAGTATACAAACTCGATTTCATAGTAAATTGAATTATATATGTGCCAAAAGACAGTGACCCGTGACTGAAGGTAGGACAATGGCCACCTCTAGCATCAAAACCAAAAACTAACAATTAATGCATCAGATAAGTTATTGTTGGTGAAAAGAAAAAGTCAAAAACATTAAAGGCCCGCAAGAAACTTCATGAACTCAGTTCAAAAAACTAATTATGAAAAAAAAGTCAAAGAATTAGTTATCAGTTTCCATAATTTTGGATGCAACCAAACTTGTTAATACAAGTGTGATTGGACATTCTTTGTATTTAGGCTTCTAACTAATGTATATTTTCCATTTTTAATGAAATTGCCATAGAAACTATTTTTACTATTTTTTATCAATGAAAAATTAAATATTTTACTTATATTAAACAACACACGTGATGAGATATATGAGACCCACATAATAATAATGATAAGATAACGCAACATAACAGTTCTTCGTAGCTTTAGAGAAAGAAGAAGAAGAGAAATGATAACGTACCGCGCCGGGCATACGAGGCCATGGACCATCGTCGAAAGCAACACGTGCCGCTTTCACAGCAATATCAATGTCTTCTTTTCTTCCTTCTGCGATCTTCGTAATCACTTCTCCTGTTCTTGGATCTATTGTCTCAAACTCTTTTCCTGCAATTATTTTTTTTCAATTTTATAAACAAAAAAGATGCAGAAAGAAACACTTTTTGCAACACCTCATGGCTTTGAGGAGATATTCTCTACCTTTGGGAGATTTCATCTTAGTATATTATTGCATTTTACTTTCCAACTTTTCTTATCTTATCAACCACTAAATTTTCCCACCTTTTCATGTCAAAATAGGGATACTCATCACCCATTGAAGTTGTAACATGTGTTTGCATTTTAGTTAAAAAAATTAGATTGAGTTAAATTTAACGACAGTTAAAAAAAATATTATAGGTTTAAATTAATTTGAATTTAACATAGATTTTATAAAATTTAACACCCTCACACAAATAAGTGGTACAAAATACTTCTATTTCAAACTAATTGAATTAATTAGTTAAGTTGAACTTTTAGTTAAATAAGTCTTTAATTTGAGTATCAAATTTGTGATCAATCCAGTATACTTCTTATTATATATAAAGTTTCTTGATATAATTGTATATTTGTCATAATTTTCTTATTATCATTTAGTTGATATAAGTCAATTATATAATACAAAGTGTTGTTTATTTTTCTAATGATGAAATTATATCTGATGTTTTTATTAAAATTGTATTTATTTTTCTTTTCATCAAGCAGAATTTTATATATTTAAATGATCCAAACGAAACCAACTCTATTGGGATTTAGAATGTCCTTTTCATGAATATTGGTTGCTGAAGAAGTCTGGGAAAGCAGGGAACTCATATATCAGTTCATCACTTTACACAAACCACTCATACATCAGTTCATCACTTTACACAAACCATTGAATAAAACCTAACATTCTTGTCCACACAAGGAGTTTTCATCTCATCTATATTGGAATTTGTGTAGTTTATATGAGTCCATCTTCACATAAAACATAAAAAAAAAAAAAAAAAAAAAAAAAAAAAAAAAAAAAAAAAAACACAGAAAACAAATTAGACAAGGATGAACAAGACGAGTAGCAGCAGAATGGTTCTTATTATTATTTATCAATTTTTTTTGGTTAAAACGTAATTTACACGCAGCTCTTCAACTATTGTTCATATTATTTGATAATTCTGATCAGAATATTCTTCCAGTAATCTATACAATAATATATATATATATATATATATATATATATATATATATATATATATATATATGAGTGGACGTTTGAACCAAAGTTAGTATGAAAAAACAACAAATCTTTTATTCTTAATTTGTGCATCAAAACACACAAACTTGTATAACGTTAGACAGGTTCGCAAGAATCTAAGTTCAGTGTTTCACTTAATTTATGCCATTTTTGTTCTCTCACTTTATTTTCCATTACTGTAACTAGGAAGATTAACCAGAGATGAAAAAAAACCACAGAGAGAAAAGTGGGATAGAAAAGGAACCTGAAATAGAATCAACAAATTGTCCATTGATGAAGAGTTTGGTGAACTTGATGGGAGGAATAGTGAAGGAAGAAGGTTGGTGGCCACTAGAGAGACCAGCCATGTTTGTGTGCAGGAGCAATACAAGAAGAGACAAGACAATAACAAAGGCAATGTTTGACCCAAAGAAGAGAAAGGTCCCTCTTTTATACACACCCCAGACTCTAAGATAATAATAGTACCATGGAAAGGACTTTGAACAGAAACTCAAATAACATTATCTAAAATAATTTTAAAAAAATATAAACTTAAAAGATCAAAATTTACCCTTAAAATACATTTATAATAAAAGATTTGTTCAAATAAATTTATTTTTGCATAAAATAAATTACACCATGGGTATAAGTTGAAAACAGAATTTTTTAAACATATTTATTTAAGATCCATATGTATTTTACACGTTTCAAATTTCTAAACAAGGACAACTATTATAGACACGTCACGATCCAATCAGCCACAAATTTATTTATTTATTTATATATATATATATATATATATAGTAATTAATAAATTAATAATGTAGCATCTTTTAAAACTATTAAAATTAAGTTTACGTTCACCTACATATATTATAAATTAACTTTAATACATTATTCTCATATTAATGAATATACATTTTATACGTGAAATGAATTATTTATAAATAATCTGATATCAGGTGATACAGTAAATTATTAAACTTTATTAAAATATATTTCAATATTTTTTAAAATTAAATTAAATTTTACCCTAAACCCTAAAATCTATCAAATATATTTTTTTTTATCATCAATAATGAGACTTTCAAATTTGGAGACTGTTTTATATAAGGTAACTTTTTCTTTGATTTTATTCGGACAACGTGTTTAATTTCTCTTTCCTACTTTACATTGAGACCATTTCGATTCCTCTAGAGTTTAATATTGTCAAATGTATACCTTCTAAGAAACTAAACATTTAATTGATATATCCATGATGTGACATTGATAACTAATATTTTGTTTCGGGTACGAATTTTAATTTTTCTGAGTTTTAATTAACAACTAACTAATTGTATTATCGTAATTATATAATTTTAGTATTAATTAGTAAATATTTGTAAATTTATTGATTAATATGTGTGGTTCTATATAAATATATGTAATATAATTAATTTCCAGTAGATACATGCTAATTTATACTTATTATGTTAATTATAATTTAATATTAGTACTTATTTACTAATATCCTTACAAGTATATGTAGTAAGTTAACATTAAAATAAAGTATACTAATATTATTATATGTGCTTTAAAAACAATTAATACTTCATATAATTATAAAACAGTTTTATAAAAGAGATAAACAAAATTTAGAGAAAAAAATAAAAGATAGTACAAATTATCATTATTAGAAAATAAACAAGTAAATATAATAAACATTTAGGTTATATTTAAATTAAGATAGAGTTGAAAAAATATATATTTTGGTTCAAAATTGTCACTTAACTACATTCGTCTATTTTGGATATGTTATATTTGTCGGAACTTTTCTTAAGTTCTTAAGTTGTTCATCGGAACAATACAATATTCCGATCTTAAGTAACTTATTAAAATCAATCACCGTATTATCTTATATAATATAACATATGTCGTTATGTTTATGTGCGTATATATATATATATATATTAAAGTATATGATAAAATTTATGCACTTGATTTTTTTTTTAAAACTATAATTGTTTAACAGTGAGTAACACAAATGTACTTTTTTAGCGTTATAGGTGTATCAGCTGTTTTGGACAGTGAAACTAACCCTTCCCTCCTCAAGGAAAACAAACGCGAAGATCCATTGGAATTTAGTCCACTTCAATAATGAATCAGCGGAAATAAAGAACAAAAAATGAAAAAAAAAGTAAATAAAAACTATATAAAGACGATAACACAAATAATAGAAAAAATAAAAATAATGATATTATTATCAATATAATATAAATAAATAAATTCATTAATTAATATCTTTAAATAATTAAAAAATACTAATAATTGATACATTAAAAATATAGAAAGTAAATTACAAAAAACATTAAAAATATACAAAGTAAATTACAAAAAATGACATTTTTTTCTAAAAAAGTTTTATAGACATTGCCTAATCTAATCAGAAGGATGGAACCGAAAATTGGCATGGTAACCGGTCGGGTCACTACACGAAAACCGGATTTTGTTGAAAACCCGTAAAAAAAATTGATAAAAGAAACTTGACAAACCGGTGATTTTTTTTTAAAATGCAATTTACGTTTGAAATAAATAAAAAAAATATTTGGTAATATTTATGAATTTATATAAATTATTTTATAATTTTTTTTTGTAAAACATGTAATTGGATCATTTATATCGATTTATATTTTTTTACGTCTTACTTTCATATAATTTATAATTTTATTTTATACATAAATATATTATTGGCAATGGATATCATTATAATTTATTAATTAATATAATTATTATGATATATTTTATTTATATTTCTATATTTATTTTGTATTATATATTTAAATAATATTAGATGAATGTCAAGATGACTTTGACAACCAGCTTAATCAGACAGTTAAGTTTATCTAAGTGGATTCAGATAAAGACATCAAGCATGTGTTGTTTCTACATTTATCTACAGGTATTAAACCCTAAATTCTACAAAAGAAAAAAATAAACTATATCAGAAATTAAAATTAATCTATGTATGAGTTAAAAATCGAATTCTATAATATTTTTTAAATAAATTTTAATAATTGATTCATGCATAAATTAATTTTAACTTATAGATAAATTAATTTTATTTTCTTTTCTTATTTTCTCTTCTTAAATGATTTTTAATTTTTCTTAAAATATACTTGTGTAGACCCACTTAGCAGCCTTGTTTTGATAAATATTTATTTGGACCTGACTTAAAAGACAGACAAAGATGCTGCTTATTATTTTAAGACTAACATAAATTCTTGTCTCTTTAAATAATTTTGTTATATACAGCCTGTAGTTTTAATCATGTGCTTTTTCTTTAATAATTTTTGCTTGGAGGACAAAATAAATAAATGAAAGAAAACAATAAATGGTCCAAAATTTTTGAATTGTGCACACCCATCCAAGCGAGGGTGCTTTAGACTTTTCAAATAAGTAATGCTCTCTTTCGTTTTTTTTCCCAAACAAAAAGACACTGATAAATAATGAAACAATAAAATAAAATAAAAAATTGCAAGAGATTGATATTTGTTTGTATTCTCCAAAATTTGAAACTATGTACAAGGCTGCCTTCTACTTTTCATAAATTAAGGGCTACTCTTTCATTTTTTAAAGAGAAAAATGCTAACTAGAATATCTCTTATATTCTCTTTTTAAGATTTGTTCAGAATAATTGATTAAAATGTATTAAGAATCACTTTTATGATTCTAAGTATAATTTCGGTCATAAATGTTTTACAAAGTTAGTGTGTAAATAATTTCCAATTTTATAATAAGTTAGTCTTCAAACAATATTTTATTTTCTTCTAAATTGTTTTTCTCCTTCATTCCTAACTATTTAAACATAATAAATATTTAAATATTAAAGATTGTTTGAAATATTTATCTTTAAATATTTGCACCGACAACCTATTGAAGTTCCTAACTATTTGTTGTTTGTCTCTTCCCACCATTCCTCTTCTAGGTTAATGGTACTCTTCCTCTAAATCAGAATAATTGTAGCTATAATGTTACAAAACATCTCTAGAACTAGGTTTTGTTATAGAATTAGATAGGTTCAAGATTTAATTAGTTAATATTGTTACGTTTGAGGAGAAAGCATTAAGTTCAACATAGAGTTTATTGATATTTTTTATACTCTTGTTAAAGTAGATTCTAAGTACCCATTTGAAAAACGGAAACCGATTTAATGTTCTTTTTTACGTAAGAATTTGGCTAAATTGTTAGATACTTATATGTTAATTTTGTACTGTGCAAGACCATGAGAGTATATGGACTCATAACTATAATTTATAACCGTGGCATGGAAGTTTATTTAAATAATTATTGTTTCTATTAATTCTTTAGTTAAATATATTTATAATTAGGTTCAAGGGTGATAGACCGATGTTTGTTTATATTTTAAAGTGTTGTGTTCTTTAAATTTTGAAAGATTTGAGTCATAAAAACAAGAGTAGAAGAGTAGAATATCTTGAATTGCATCTCGAAATTTTTAGTTTAAGATATTGAAAAGATTAATATTTTGTAATAGTTCACTAGTGCATATATATGAAAAACATGTCAAATAAGGAGAGATGATCGAATTATGTTTCAAATGACATATCATCGTATAATAATTTTAATCTTGACACATAATCTCCTAAAGATCTTTAAAAATCTTAGTTTTGAAAATTATTCTTAGTTAACACATGTGTAATAACATTTAATAACATCTCTTATTTTTTCAACAAAATCTTTTATGTGTACGTGTATAGTTATACTGTGAAATGCTTAAGGTTTGCATTTTCAAATAATATATATTGTATGTTCCAATAAAATTTGTTTTGATTGAGTGTATTTGTTTACGTTTGTATAAGCAAAAGCTAATCAAACGATGTAGGTGGAAAACATTTGAATCCTTACATAAATTAATAAAATACAAAATTATGTTTTATACTTAATTGATTAAATACATAATATTAAAACTTAGTACATAGTATATTAAATTTGGATCTAACAATATGTTTTTAATCTAGATTAAATATATTTCATTAAATTTCGATTGGTTATATTTTATATTGATTATAATTTATTTATTGTCACAGCTTTCGTATATCAATAATATTATCAATTGTAAAATATAAAAATATTTATTAGAATTTATGTCTCAAGGAAATATAAAACAATGAATCTTACGTAATATAATATTGTCATACATTTGATTGAAAAAAGTAAGTTTAATGTATTGTGACAAAACTTAATTTTACATGTACAAACAAAACATAAATATGGATTAAAGTTAAATTCGTTTTACACATGTAGGGTGATAATTATAAGAGATGAGTAAAAGAATATATATAAAATTTTATGTAATATAATGGTGGTAGTAGCGGTGACTAATGATGAATAAATGAGTTATCTGTGTAGATGAATTATTTGTGTAGAAGCAGAATGCACGTCACACAAATTCAAAATCATTTTGTGCGTTGACTTTCTTAAAAATTATAATATATATATTATGATAAATTATTATATTTATTAATAAAACCAATCTAGAAAGATTGTTGACTAAACCATAAATGACTACTTACAAGACATGATTCATGTGGAAGTTAAAGATATAAATAATGATAAAAATTAATTAATGGTAAAACTGTTCTAACTGTTCTGACAATGGCATTTGGACTTCTTTACTACCTCTTCGATTTATAGAAGTGCATTTGGATGGAATAAGTCTCAATGTTTATATAATATGAATAAACTAATTATAAAGTGAGACTATTAAGGAAACAAAATTGCAAACCGTGACATCAATTTGAAACATAAATGTCTGAAACAATAATCATAATTATAGGAATGGAAACATAATTGTTTGACACCAGTTGATTTGGGTAAAACTTAGGAAGTTGTCAAAAATTTCTCCTAACCATTTTTATTATAATAATAGAGGTGTAAGAAGGCAAGTAGATACATTTTTATCAAGAACAATAACCGAGTCATATATTCGAAAAAACATATATAAAACATAACTCAAGCCTTATATTGATAAAACTAAAATTTTAACAAAGTCTATAATCCAACAATAATATTACAATTGTAAAAAAAAAAATAGAAAATTATTATAAACATGTGAACAACTATCTTTTTTCTCTTTTATCATCTTCATTGTCGGAAGAAGGTGGAAAAAAATTAAAGTTTTATAAATATTTTTAAATTAAGATGGTGCCTTCTTGTAACTTATATTATTTATAAAAATAAAATAAACTATAGTATTTTAACAAGTATATACAAACAAAATGTTTTATCAACCACCCCAATTTTAGGTATATGCATGTTTCAATTCCATAACAATTTCTTTCACCTTCTTCACAATAAATGTAAGAGTAGGGTTGGGTAGACATATTTGAATATGTGATGATCCATTAAGTTGGCTGAACTTATATGTGTATGTGATGTGTCTAGTTTTAAGAAGTGTTTATAATTATCATGAAAATTGTAAGCTTAAAAGATTTAATCCGTGAACTGTACTAGATAAATATTTCACTTGTTTAATTACCAATCCTAAACCCTAAAGAAAATGAACTCCTTTTTTTTATCAGCACAAAATCAACTCCCTATTTAAAAATTATCATGCTTAATATTACTTTTATTGATGTTATTTAATTTAAACTTATATTTTATTATATTTATTATTGGTCCTTTTGAGAAAATTATATTCTAGAAATTTCATCCAATTTTGCAATAAATCAACTTAAAAGTTTAAAACATTAAGTTTCTGAATTTCTTTTAATATAGGATGAAAACGAACATTTGAAATCCTAGTTTATCCCTTGTAGTAATATCTAACTCAAAGTAATCCCGAACATCCCTACTTTAAGGCAGATTAAAGAAGTTATTAACCAAAACTAAAATTAAATTTGTAAATACCAAAAACACACACAACTTTAAAAAACATAGATAAAAGTCAACTACAGAAATTATATTTTACTTTTTTTTTTGCCTGTTCCATGTTGCGAATCACGAGTACAATTCAAATTCAAGAATTATTTCTACGTCTATTTTTTAGCGTTGCCGACACGACACGACAATGAAAAAGATTGTTTAAGCAATAATATAACTTCAAATATAAACAATGTCTTATTCATGTTAAAGTTCTCTATATATTTAAAGATAAAGATACTAATTAAGGAAATAATTAAAAGTGCTATTAATATTCTGTTATCATGATTTTAATGCAACTTATTGTGAATTTTAAAAGAAAAAATAGTTTTCAATTTTTTATTTAATATTTTTCAGATATTGATTAACTATACTTTTTGTGATATATTATTCATCTTTATTATTCTAATATTGCCTTTTTTTCGCTCTTTTTTATACTAATGATTGACGTTATTTAACTCCGATACATGTTACTGAAAAATATTTTTATACAAATATCTTATAAAATTTAATCATTTTGTTATATGATTCTATTCATGTATATGATTTGATGTTAAGATAATATTCTATTGAAGTTATTGTGCGAAAAAAATAATATCCATCGCCAGTATGAATTAAACTCACACACACGTTTATTTCTGCATTTAATGCTTAATGAAATATTTAACATATAGTATAATTAAAATATAAATTAATCAAAAATACAAAATCAATTATGAAAGCTTTGAAAATATCAGTTTCAATTTTAGTTTTTCATAAATTTTGAACTACTTTTAGTATTTTTTTTTTGTTTTATTACTCATTTAGTCCTTATAATTATACAGACTATTTTTTTTATATCTCAATGATTAAAATATTTCCATTTTAATCTATACGTCATTTTTATTTTGGCATGAGTTTGAATTATCATCAAATTTATATTTAATTGTTTTTTTTTTCACATCAAAACATTCCAAAAACGATTAATAGTTCTTATTCTTAGGTACGTTTGAACTAAATGAATATAGGTCCGAACAATCCGAAATAAAAGCTAATGCTTTTTCTTAAAAATAAGTTGGTAGATGACAAATTGAAAGTAAGAAGAGAATGATCTTAAACACAAAAAACAAAAAATAAAGCCTGAAGCAACAGAAAGGACCAAAATTTCTTTCGTTCCAAATTAAAAAATTTAAAATAAATACAAGTTGGAAAGAGATTATTAAAATAATTCTTACTTATGCTTTTTACATGTCATTTACCGTAAAGACTAAAAACTAATTTTAGAATAAGAATGATTTTAATATTTTATTGTTAAAGTGAAAAATTTATATAAATAAAAAAATAATTAAGTTTTATTTTTAAATAATAATTATCTTTATAGAAATATTATTTCTTTTCTTCTTTGATTTTTTTTATGAAAATTAACTTCATCTTTCATCGGATTAACTATGGATTAATAATCAAATATCATCTTTATATTTTTTTGAAGTAAATAGAATAAAAATTTTAATTAGATTTTTTATTAAACTAAGTATAATTATGTTATTTTCTCTTAGATCAATTTTGTGTTTTCTTGTATACCTAAACATACGTTTTTTGCATGTAATGTATTTGGTCCTAAAACTAATCTACATTAATTGATAATTCTAATGATGTGGTTTATTTATTGATTGGGACTATGTGGTGTAAGTTATGTTATCTTTGCATGGTTTAGAAGTTTAAAATTCTTTTTTGTACTCAACTGTCTAATAAATTAAGGAAAACAAATTTTTCCTGTGTTTTAATATATTTAATGAATTTGCTGAAATTAAATTAGATAGATTGAATAAATTTTGGTATTATTGATTGATGTATCATTTTTTTTTATCTAAATTTTGATTAATTTGAGTGTCTAAATTAAATTACATATATGAGTGCCTGAGTGAGTAAGTAATTATAGAAGTCTAAATATAATTAAATTAAGTTGAGATTAAAGTTTTCTAAACTACTAATAAAAGATATGAAAAACTAAATTTAAAGCACCTGAACTAATCTCATATTAGTTTATATACATGTCAAAAAAATTTAGGGATCAAAGTTGCTCACATTTAATTAAGCTCTATTACTCCTTATCTCAATACATAATATCATATGTAAATAACAATTTTTAAATTTAAAAGATAAAGAAAAACTATTACAAAGATTAAAATAAAAATTTATTTTATTTTGTATGAATTAAACATATATTCAAAATCTTGACTGTCCATTTGTATTGAAAAAAATTGAGGGAAGAAGTATATCCATCGCAGTCTATCATTTTTATGAACCATCAATTTTAATAAAATTGAGGATAAAATACTGGAAAAATTAAATAAAAATAAGGATGAATCAAATCTAAAAAAAAGTTTATACCATATTTAACTTAAAACTTTAAAATAATAATTTTATGATTTTTTTTTCTGATATAATGTTAAATTTTTTCGTTTTTAGTACACTTAAATACCTAATCATTTGTTTAGCATTAAGTTTACCACTAATTCGTCTCTTTCAATTAATCATTTATTTTTTTTATTTCTATTAGGTGAAGTTCCTCTCCATCTACACGTGCATTCATGTCAGTATATTCAATATTCGATCTCGAGTTAATAGGTGTTTATATCAATATCGAATACAAAGAAAAAGTACCTCTTCTTGCCTAAATTCAAAGTTCTCATAAAGTGTTCGGTTTAACAAAGAAAAAGTCAGAGTTGTAATGAAGAAGCATCTAGAACATGGCATTTCTGTGGTGTTTGTTATATAACCACAATAAATAACATTTGGTATTTTTTGGTTCTATTCGGATCCTCATCTCCTTCAACGTGTTCCTCCTACCCATATACTGCAAAGAATTTTCAAGAAAAAAAAAAATTCTCTAGAGAATTTAAAAATTCCTTGTTATAGACAGTGCATGATGTTAAATATAAATTATATATTTATACTAATTTCTCTAAAACTCCTTCCTAAAAGAAAAAAAAAAAAAATTCTCTAGAGAATTTAAAAATTCCTTGTTATAGACAGTGCATGATGTTAAATATAAATTATATATTTATACTAATTTCTCTAAAACTCCTTCCTAAAAGAAAAAAAAAAGTTGAATACTAAAAAAAAAAAAAAAAAAAAAAAAAAAAAAAAAAGTTGAAAAATAAAAAAAAAAAAAAAAAAAAAACTAACAATGAACTGTTTGACGAGTTTGAATTTAGATATGAATAAAGATATGTAAAATTTATGTTTATAAATATAGACGTTGATCTATCCAAACAATTCAAGGGATCTTCTTGAAGTAATTGAAGAAGATGAAGTTGTCCATAATTCTTAACTACAAATTAATAATCTTTATTATCTTTGACTATTGAATATATCAAGAAGAAATGTTGTTCAATTTGTTTTCTGTAAAGAATCAATTGAAAATTTATTTATAATAATAGTAATAACTCTTTAATAAATAATTAAGTGATTGTGAACTTGTTTAAGTAGTATTAATTATTAATATGTTACTAGTACTGATAGAATGATGAATATTATTTATCTAATAACTTTATATGTTATTATATATAATTTTCGAAACGAGTTAGCCTAGTTGAACATCCTCTACCTTATACATATAACGTGTAATCTGAAAAATATTCCTACGGTTCAATCCACCATAAATTGTTGGGTTTAACAAATTAATCCACTCAAAATTTCAAAATGATTGTTTACGAAGCAAAACATATTTTTTTTTTATCCATTTAAAAGACATAATAGTTGATCAAAAAATCGCAGTTTTAATTTAATATCTTTTTATAATGAGAAGAATTTTCATCTTTTTAAGTGGATTAGTAAGTCAAACTAACTCATCACGAGTTAATCCAAATAAATTGAGTCTAATTTTTTTAATCTATTATAAAATAATTATTTTTAATCCAACATGATTCAAATCTGCGATAGAGTGAACTAATCCACAAATTTTGACTGATTTTAACGGATTTATGTTATAAGTATTATATATATATATATATATTTTAAATATTGGTGTTGCATTATAATTATTAAGAAACAGGAGAAACATTTATTTTGATTTTTCCTTAACAAATGATTATTGCATTTTAAATTACTCTGTTCAATGACCTAATCTCATTCACTTATAAATTAAATAGGAGTAAATTGCTAAATTAAAAAATTTTAATTCAACTTAATTAAATTTAATACTATTTGCATTTCTTTTGTAGTGTCTGGTGGAACAAGCTGTGCACCTGGTTCTGACAAAGAATCCTAGCTACTAAGAATACTGTCACCCTAATTATAACTAGGTTTTAAGTGTTTGATGTTGAATCTCTGGTCTTACTACAACTATCACTACAACTATCAGTCAACAGTGTGAATCTCGTGAGTGATCACAACATTCTCTATAGAACATAGTGTAAACTAAAGTTTTAAAGTTATATAATTTTTATATTGATTGATGTTGTACAAAAATTTCAACTCATAAATGTATAACATATTTATTTTTTATACTATCATCCAATTATAATTAATTATATATATATTTTTATAAATGTCTAACAAAGAATAATAAAATGTTTTTTGATTATTTGGAAGTATGAATATTTTAAAACCACAAGTCAAAGTACATGTGTATATAGTCTGGTAGTTGAAAGTTGGTCGAAAAAATGACACTTAAATTTATTTGTATATGACATTTGCAAACAAATTTTTAGCAGATAGTTACACCTTTTTTTTCCCTTGCAAAGTACCTATCTTTTATTTGTATATGTCCCGACAAATAATGAGCACCAACAATTAATTTCAACTTATATTTATTTATTTATTTTATGTCTTACACCCTGATAATTCGATCTATAGTTGCTATCAAATAGTTATTTTGTTAGTTATATAAGTTTTTTCTTATACAGTGAGTTAACGTTTATATATACATACATATATATATATATATATATTAAACTTATATAAATTCCTTATATAAACTCTACTATATAAGTTTAATATAAACTTATATTTTCTTGTATATTAAACTGTAGATTTTTAACTAATGATATATAATGACTTTTATAAACAAACTATAATTTTAAAATAAATGTGAAATATAGGAGCCTAGGTATCTCCAATTGAATCACATGGGTATACTGAATTTAGATGCACACCATGTGTTCAGCCTATGGCGTGCATGGTTACAAAATACACTGTGAAGGCAGAGCTTATTGTGGGCCCAGCTACTGACTCAGTGGCCCAATATGGGCCCACTTTTACAGAGTAAGAGAGTTGCTGACCCTGTATTATTGTTTCCTTTAATTTTTTTTTTCTTAGAAGAAAATATCAGATAAACAAACTCAGTTTTCTAAATAAGTGCTGAGGAATTTGAACCTCATCTTTGTTCACTGTAGAGAAATATGTGTGTTCCAAGCAAAAATGAACATATTTAGAGAAAAACTTTTGAAAATTCTAAGAGTTTGTTTTTTCTGAATGAGCAGAAAGAAAAGTAGCTTAAAAACTAATTAAAATCACTTTTAAACATAAATTGCGTTCTCTATCTCTCGTCTTGAACTAATAATACGTATGAAGGGAAAAAAATGAAGCTTTAGCTTTAAGCTAAAACTGAAATCTTTTTAATTTTTTTACTTCAAAACCATTAAGTGAAACAATGGGGCGTATAAGGATTAGCAATGAAACTTTTTTGAAAGTACGAGTTTATATTACATTTGCCACATATATTTATTTATTAATTAATTTTAAAGTATTTCTTTTATACCTACACATTTATAGCTGAATATTATTATTATTATTATTATTATTATTATTATTATTATTATTATTGATCTTTGTTTCTGTAATTGTTGTCCATTGTTATTTCAATATGACATCGCCTTTTCAAGATTTATACATCTTTGATTTAATTTTTTTAAACTAGAAATATGTTTCAAAGAAAAAAAAATCAAGCATTATAATTATTTTAAACGAAAAATAATAATGAAATAATTGTGTAAAGTATTCTTAGTTAATATACATTTTTATCAAATCCATGTTTTTTTTTTTTCAAATCATAATCTTTTCTCATATATAGTAAGAACATCCATTACGGGCTAAGGGCTCGGCCCGAACAAGAACAGCGCATGCAGCTCGTATGGGAATTTCTTTTTGCACTTTCACAATTTTCTTCTGCACCTTATCAAATATGAAAAATTTCCACATTGCCTTTTTGATTTATGAAAAAATAATTTATAAATTGTGTAAATCAGAATTCTGAATTATGTAAGTCGTAAATAATTTTTAATTTTAAATTATACAATTCGAATTTGTTTTAATATTTTCTGATTTGAAAATCATTTTTATATAAAAACAAATATTCAGATTGCACCATTTAAAAATAATTTTCTCATAAAAGAACTTTCAATATAATTTATTGGTCATTTTTTTTTTATAAAATAAAACTTCGAGATTATGTAATCTCAAGGTGCTTATCAGATATATTTTTTTGTGTAGAATGCGTGAGAGATAAAAAAAAATATAGGACCAACCAATGTCTGATAATGTAGAAGAGGATGGAACAAACTAAGAACATTTTTTACTTTTAGACCCCCACTGTAGGTGCAAAAAGAAATATCCAGCCTGAATTAGGTTGAGACTTTCTAATGTACCTGACCCAAATTAGAAAGTGGCCCGTTCATGGGATCTTCATATTTTAATAAGAAAAACAAGTTAAAAAATAAAATACAAAGTTCTCTATTTCAATTTTCAAATGATAAAATCACCACAGTTCTCGCTGCATGGAGTGCTGAGCATTATTATTAGTTCGTTTCGTATAAAAAAATGTTTTAAATTGCAATTTTTTTTTAAAAAGAAAAGAAGAAGAAGAAGCCCAAGTCATAGCTGCCACTCGACGTCGTTTCTGCTCTCAAATGTTATTTCAACAAAACCAATCAAAACTTTTTTTTTATTGTAAAATTTTAACACAGCATGTATTTTTAAAAATTAAAAATAAAATAATAAAACAATAAATGCAATGCTTTAACTATGTATTAAACCTTTTCACAATTATAGAAAATTAATTATCTTGCCTCTAAAGTTAGGCTATGACTTATAAAGTGGAAGGGCTTTTGTTTTATGATACCTAACACTCTCCATCACGTGAGAGTGTTAATGGTCATAGCTTCATCAGTGATTCAAAAACTTAGAAGGATTATGATTTTTTTAATAGTCAAACTTGGATATTATAGCATCTTTAATTACTTACACAATTAATCCATCTTAAACAAAACCAAATAAAGAAAACGGGTTGTTGCCAATTTTTATTGATCAACCTTTTAAATTCAAAAGAATAAATAATTTGGTTAGGTAGATATGATGACACATTAACCATAACAGTGGAAAATGGTTGATATAATTAATAGGCCGATGAAAGAAACTTTCCTTATTTTTAAAATGGTTAAAAAGGACATCTCATCATCTCTGTGTATTTGAATAGAAAAATATACAATCATTTAACAATATTATTATAATAATTAAATATTTGAGTCCATAATACATACACATATATAATCAATAACACATATATAATCAATAGTTATCAAATAGTTGTATGTTTGATAATGATTGTCTCATGTTTTCAATATAAAATAAGTATTCTTCATGATTAGTTTTAGTGGAAAAATCTAACTTACTATTTTTAATAGATTTTTATTTTTCATCACATTTTTTCCATAGAAAATATTCCAATCTGAATCTTAATTTGAGGATATTAATTTCAGTTTCGCTTTTGGATAAACTATACATTGGTTAAAATTTGTATATATTCTATATTATATGACTTTACCTTTCAACAGTATTTTGATATATGATTTTAGTTTTTTTTTTTTTTATATTAAAAGC
>Ga0209700_104432_pt1 | contig 25295 bp, 6 predicted proteins | sample SiratroredBW_FD_187528 | JGI IMG/M metagenome (GOLD analysis project Ga0209700, IMG submission 187528) | Root nodule microbial communities of legume samples collected from California, USA - Siratro red BW (SPAdes) (version 2) | ecosystem: Host-associated > Plants > Roots > Nodule | place: USA...
ATAAAATAAATAAAAATATATAATATTTTATATATAAAATATATATATATATATATATATATATATATATATATATATATATATAACTATTTATTGGGTACAAAAGTAATATATTAAAAAAAGTTAGATTGATAAAATAATTTGAGAAGATTATATATAGACACCTCAACTTAACAAAAAGAAAAAAAAAAACTTTATTAATATCTATGATTTCGTTGTATTAAAAAAATTAAATCATTTGATACATAAACATATAATATCAGTAATATTTAATTCATCATATTATTTATTATATTTCTCATTTTTTTTCATCTTATACGTATATATATTCCTCGTACTTTCAATAACTGTGAATAGTAACTATTAACTATTCTAATATGATACGGTAGTTGGTCGTCAGCATATGCTATATTCACTTAAAATGACATTTTCCCAACATATAATGTTATAACACTAAAAAAACCAATGAATGATTTTGTTTAACGAGTACGTTTATTTTTGTCTAAACTTTGATGCATTTTTCTCACAAATTTTCGAGTCAAAAAAAATTTAACGATAAATTTAAAAAAAAAATAGTTTACATATTTAGTTTTTCTTTTGTAACCTGAAAAAATCTTTAAGATATTGACTGAAAAATTTTAGTCCTTCGAAATAAAATTGTCCCGTTTATACAAATAGCGGATTTTGTTTTTCAATTTTGTTTTTCTTTTTTCTGTCTATTGTTTGTGGAAATAAAAATGTACAAGACAACTTTATTTTAAAGAACTAACATTAAATAGGAACTTATTTGTTAAGCTTAAAAATGTTAATCTAGACATATCTTTAATAATTATTTTTATTATAAACTGCCTGTATTTTCTATTGAAAGTAATAGTATTATAAATAACAAAATTTTATTAATATTCAAAATCAATATCATTATAATTAAACCAAATATAATATTTCTTTTAACACTTCATACTAATTTAGCTATATATAATATAATATTATATTATATTATATTATATTATATATATATATATATATATATATATATATATATATATATATATATATATATATATATATATATATATATATATATATATATATATATATATATAAATTGTCTAGATTTAGGTAGAACAACATGTTGAATCTCGAAATTGTGTATAAGAGTATAATCACAACAGAAAGTTACATAGGAAATAAAAATACTAAACTTTTGAGAATTTTTTATCAATTTACATTTATGAATTTAATTATTATTTAAATATATAAATTATATTAAACTAACTCAATCTTTTTTTCATTTTAAAATATTATTAGAGAAGAAACTTCAATTCCAATTAATAAAGAAATATTTTCTAGAAGACTTGTATTATGGATGTCCAACCATAATATAAGATTGTAAAAAGAATTTTTTTACCTAATTTATTATGAACATTGTCTGGTTACACATAGACCTCAACTTCATAAGTTAAAGATAAGTTCATTGTATAAATAATTGTACAAGTAAGTGTATATGACAATTGTGAAAAAACTCTTATTAGTTTCTTAATAGCTTATACTATAATTTATGTGATTTAGACCATCAATGAAAATTTGACATTTTTTTGCAAATGGATCCATGTACTTAATACAACAAACCACAAATTGGTTCAACATATTGTCTTAAGTATCTAACCTCAAACCATCAATTCTGACGTAACGTACATTCATTTCATAAATTTTTATATATTTATTCAAAAGCAAGCTCAATAATCTCAAATAGTATATAATAAGATCATCATACATTTATATTATTAATTTGAAAAAAATGAATTAACTTTACTTTTACCTCGGCGTGAGTGAGTAACTATTGTTTAAATAATATTCAACTATTTAAAATAGAAGAGAGTCTACTAAACATCTCTAGCTCAAGCACAACACTATCACTTGAGACATAAACTGTATTGTTTAAGTGTGACACCAACACTAAAACGATATACTTCAAGAGGAGAGAAAAATTGATGCAACTCATTCTCCCTCAAACTACAAGCATGTCACTTAAGCAACATCCTATATCGGCTTAAGTGGTAGACACAATGATTTCATGTTGAGATTGATTGATAACATTAATATACTAACCATAATATACTAACCAAAACCTCACCGCATTATATGTACTTTATGGCTTGAGCAATCACTCATCACTTCATTGATTCAACATTTCACTTTACTCAAAATTTACACTATAACTTAAGTAAAGACATTGGTTTCTGCATTTACTTAATCATTTAAGCAAATAGCATTTTACACCCAAACTCATAGTTATTGAAAAACCTTAGATAGTAATTGTTTAATTAACTTAGGAAATTCTTCTAACATAGTAACGTAATCTAACTTTTCTTTGGGGAGAAAATTTTGTTAATCATGGAGAGAAAACGATACAATTCTAGTGGTTACAGTGTCATAGTAAGATGTCCCATATGAAATAACTTTTTCATCACCTTATATTAAGGGAAGATCAAGAAAATCACACCATATCGTCCTATGAGATTATGGTAGCAACGTCTTTGAAAATGGCTTAATCGATGATGATGTTTCGGCAAATACATCACATCAGAAAAAAAAATGAATGAATGAAGAGTCATAGTCGAAACAAAACTCCAATATTATGATCTAATTTCACTATTAGGGTGTCCTTATATTATATAAATGCATATGAAAAAGTGTGATACAACTAAAGAATTAAACCCTTTTGAAGAATATTAGCTAGACATGTAGATGTTTCTTGCATGTTCACGTGATTTTGGATTTAGTTAATGGCCCGTTGGGATTCCTCTTTTATAAGAAAGACGTGTTGTGTGATAGTAATTTTTTATTTCTGAAATTTTTATAACATAATTTTAAAATCTAATACTAGTAGAAATTATTTTAAAAATTCAGAAGACATATTGATCGCGATGCATGTCCGCAAATGAAATTTATCATAGTTGATAGATGGTTGAATTTATATATTAATTAGTATAAATGACATAAACTGTTTTTATGATAAAAGTTAGATAAATTAAACTTAATTAAATTGTAGAATTTGAATTGTTATATTATTAAGTAAAAATAATTGTGCCATAATAAATTATTAGTTTTTCATTTAATAATAAGTGTTTTTATCAACAAATGATATTAGTAAAATTTTTAGTTTGATTCCTATTAGAATTATTAGTGGAAGAGAGATTATTGTAGATAATTTCAATTCTTTTGTAATGGAAGTTAAATTAATCAAATCACAAAGTTGAATTATGACGTTTAGACTGTGCTAGATCTATTATTATTCTTTTCAAAAAATGATAGAAGTTTCATTTTAATTATTAAATTACTTTTAATACGAGAATATAACGATGTATCAGTTTTTCTACATTCACAATGTTAATGGTGTTCTATTATAAATGTTTATATGATGTGTGATCTCTAATTTGTTGGATAAGTTTATCAAATAAAACATCTTAAATCAATGGACAAAACTTTTTAAACCTAAAAATATTAAAATATTAAAATAAAAAAATACCCGAAATTCTCTTTTAACTCAAGATATATTATTGCTCGAAACAAATTACCCGAAAAAATATAGATTGAGGAAAAAAAATGAGTAGGGTGGGTTGCAGGCATGTTGTGAGCTGGAGATGACATTGACAGAAGACAAAGATACTGACAGTGAGTTTGGTTACTGATTTCAGCAAAATATAAATTTGATGCTCAAACAACAGTACAAAACACATGCCAAAGTGAAAAAAAAAAGGAACTGGTTTTCTGCAACAACACCCAGGCTAAGACCATTGGATATACAATCATAATTATTTAACTTTTTTTCTTGGAATGATTAATGTACATAATATATAATTATAATTCAATTATTGAATAATTAAAAACGCATGTTATATCAACATACTGAAAATATCACAAATAAGTGTATTTTATACCGATATAAACCAATTCCTTCTCGCGTGTGAATTTAATTACGGCTCTTTAATTATGTATTGAATTATGACTTTTCAAGTATGTTTACGGTTATGGCTCATCGAAATAGTCTGAAGCCATTATATTTCAAAATTATTAATTAATATAATCCAAGTGGCATACTTGCAGATTTCTACAATTTTTTTAATTAAAACTATCTTTTTTTATATATAAGCTAATTTGTAAAATAACTATTAAATTTTTATTTTTAATTTATAACTAAATTAGTTTTAGCTTGTATAAACAGAAAAGAAAATTCTTAGAAAGAATTTCTAGAGTTCTTTCAAACACTTGATATCGCATTGATTAAGTGAATAAATTAAGGAGTTTAGTCATGCTAAACTGCTAAAATTATGTGAAATATTAAAGGCATTAATCTCGTGTATTTCGATTATATTTTGATAACATTATCAATACAAAATTAAATATTAGAATTTTTTATTTGTATTTTGAATAACATCTATAATGACATTACTAGTAATAATAAAAATATATTTAGCCAACCGTATAACTACGACTAAAAATGCTTACATCATTTTTTACATGAAAATATGGCAAAGATTTTATAATAAATTCACTATAAGAAAAATTTAAATTACCAACGAAATTTTATTGACGGAACTTTATTTGTTGATAAAATATTATTATCGACGAATTTCTGAGTCTGTCAATAATTATTAACGAATTTATCAACGAATTACTCAAATTCGTCGATAATTATCGATGGATTCAGAAATCTGTTAATAATTTACATACAATCAATTTACCGACAGATTTTGAATATTTTCGATGGATTTGTCTGTCGGTAATTTTTATTTTTTTAGTGATTAAGAACATAAAATAACGTTACACTTAAACAAATAAATTTATATTTTTAATAATTATATATAGTTAAAATATTTATTATCTTTATTGTTGATTAATCTTCATTCAAAAGTTTAAGACCTTTTACCATTTTTACTCCAATTCAATGGTTAAGATACACATCTTATTAGTGTTTTATTTAGTTGTTGATATAAGCATATATTTAAAAAAAGATTTTATTTTCTTAATAACATGTCAGTATACTTCTATATAATTTAATCGGGAGGTTTTATAAAATTCTAAGTCTTAATCTTATATTCTAGTGTATATCTTTAAAATATCAAGTATTTTGCCTCTCGTAGTGTTAGTAATTAATAGTATCTTCCCTTAGAGAGTTATATATCATAAGACTATAAAACTTGAGTTTTATAAGCCCTTTTTATTGCAATATGTCCATATGTCTAAAAATAAGATTCAAGATTGGTTTGTATTGTAATATTCTTAATTTAGAGTAAAAATTATAAAGATGTCTTAAGAAATGATATCGCACAATGGAACTTACAGAAATTAAATTAAAACCTCATAAAATATCTCCTAAAATGGAGATACTCTTATCCCACAAATTTTGATAATTGTTTCATCTGAATTTTAATAAAAGGAAGATTTTTTATTTTATAAGTCAGGATTGAATCTTTTATGCCAACATGTTTCAATAAAAATGTGTTATGTAAGACACCCAAGTCTTCAACTCCCTTCACGTTTTATTTATTGAAGTCCTAAACTTCAAGCACATAAAAATTATGTTTCATGCCTAAGGGACTCAAAATTTGGCTTTTGAGACACTCTCATAGTTGTATTATTATTTATAACAGCCCTATATGACTCAATTAGACCGGGTTTATTTCTTCATAATAACATATATAACAAAATATCTTGCTTCCTTCATTCTTAAATAATAGTCTTTTAAGGTTGTTGCATACGAATCAAAGATATTTAATTAATATAAGTTTAGATAAAATTGTTTTCAGTTTTTAACTAGTTTTTGTATTTCTTTTAATGTAACTGTCTCTATTACTCCTAATTATAAGGAAGAAAATATTAATGGAAAAATAGTTAAAAAATCAAATTAATATAAAACAAGAATGAAAAAAACTAAAAGAAATATTATTTTGAAAAGAACAAAACACTAAACTTTATTACAGTCAAAATAAGACATTCAAACAAATGTTAGTCTAGTTATAAAGATTTTTATTGCTTGATTGAAATATCCAAAAATAATAGTTCGAAGTGTGAAAATGCATATCAGTATAAATTGAACTAAAAGTACGTCAATTCAACTTATTTATTTCATTATGAATTAAAAATCTTACAACCCTTAACCTCCTTTAACGCAAAATACATGTAGAAGTAATTGGAGGTTAATTCTAATCTTATTCGAAATCATTTAACTTTTGGACAACTAAATCATATTCATTTTAACTAATATTAAAAATACGTGATGAGTGGGATTGAATAATGAGTGGATTGACTTATGAAGGCCTACCTATAATCTTACTTTCAATATAAAAACAAATGTTGATGAATAATCTCCAAAAGTTTTCATAAACTTTTGTAGAATATGAATGATCACTTGGATCTTTGGGAATCCTGATATCACACTCATCTAAATTTTTTATCGGAAGAAAGAAAAAAAAAAAAAAAAAAAGACAGAGAAAAGAAAATTCTGAATTTTGTCTTGATGTGTTATGTGGCCAATTCCCATAAGTGTGAATTGCAAAGCGTGCAATGAAAAGAAGCAGCCCCACACACTGAGGGATGGAACCACACTTCTAGGGAGGGACCAAATATATATAAAAAAAATCCTTTTGACAGCAAAATAAAATATTTTACTCAATTAATATATAAACATTAACATTTATGTGAATTATATATTTTTTATATATACATAACTAATAAATTAAATATATTTTTCCTAACAAAATTCCAAGTGTCACTAATAACTTTTGTGAAGTTTATAATTACAGTTAATATTTACTCATAATTAAGCTGCTTATGACCATATAATTATCAAAGGAGTTATGTAGGAAAAAAAAAGGAGAAGATAATAAATAAAGAACATTTAATGACATGTGTAAAAGAAAAAGTTGATAAATAATTTAGAATAGAAAAAAAAAAGTTGGAAAACTAGGGGGCCCTTACCTTATTCATGGATCCATATCTTGACATGTTGTTGTGCAATAATTGAAAGCATTAATATTTTATAGGGTAGTAGATATAGCTAGAAAGAAGCTATGCCCTAGCCACAAATGCATGGATATGTCTCTTCCTTTTCTATTCTCCTTTCCTTTTAATGGTTTTTGTTTGTTGTGAATGGTGTCTAGATTTGCTAGTGTGTTCCATTTTCACCACCACAGTAACACATTTCTGAAACAGCAGGAGAAGAGAGACAAGACCTTATACCCTTTAGCGAAATTTAAGCAAAATCCAGAATCTGCCAGATTTTTGATGACACATGCAGTAGTGTTGCTCTATAGGTAGATGTTATGTTGGATCTGACTCTACTTGTCCTTTCACAAATCAAATTATTTGGGGATCATATGTCTGCCATATTACTATTTTTCTTCTGACATTAATTAACAGATTCACCTGGCCTCAGTAGTCTATCAAACATTAATCCTTGTTCTTTCATTATCACACAGTTTTCTTTTTCTAATTTTTTTCAAAACCCTCAAAACTTCAAAAGTCAACGTTCACACAAGATTATGTGAATCATATATTCTTGTTAAGCATGTGGTAGGATGAAAAATGAAAAAGAGAATCACGTTAGAAACAAGTAGATACAAAAGTAAATTAGGGTTTTTCACTTATTTCGTGCCTTTCGTGACTGTCATAAAAAATAACTCTTATCTGCATAACTTTGTCTTATCTTCACTAGGAGAACGGGAACAATCAGAGGTCACAAGAAAGTGAAAAAAAAAACATGAAAGAAAATAAATAAACAAGAAAGTTTAGTAACTTTTGAATTGTTCGATAAGAAATAAAATAAATAAAAGACAATGAGTTTTCTCGTGATATAATATGACAATTGTTTTTAATAAAAATATAAATAATAATAATTTAGTTTTTTTATTAAACAAAATGGAAGGTCAAAACATTGGTGAATGAGTAAACTCTATCTACTTTTCTTTTACATTCCTAACACATTGCCAATTTGTTTTTTATTTCATTTTTTTTTATTTTTGTTCCTTCGTCTCTCGATTGTTCTGAGCTTATGCTAACACATCTACTTTTGTTGTGCATGTAACATTGATTTTATCTGCTATTGTGATATGTGGTTTGTAACATTCCTTTCTTTGTTAATTTCTTACATCTTACTACTTTGTAATTGAGACAAAAAAGACACAATGGAGACAAATGGTTCCGTGCATGTCACAATCATTATTGTTTCATTTGATCTCACTAACACGTTAGATTCATTCTTACACCATGTTTCACAGTTTCGCTTCAAGATACATTTGAAACTTATCCAAGAAAAGTACAATAAAATGAGGTCTTTTATAAGTTAAAATTAATTTATACACAAATTGAAAAAATAAAACATAAAGAAATTATACAAGAAATCTTTTAATAGCCTAAAATTAAATTAAAAAACAAATTTTTAATCAAAATTATTATCCTACACTTTTAGTTTTAATAGAAGTGAACTTTAATTCTAACTCAATTTAAGTGAGGTTTGTACTACTTATAAACTATTGAAAGACATTATTTTTAGGCGATCTGAGATCTCCAATACACCTCTCTCACGCCAAGACTCCTAAACTCGAACGTAAAATCCTTCTCATGTTGAGACTTTCAGCTCGAATATGAAACTCCAGATAACAAATGACTCGATAACCCAATAACCTTATTAGGATAGACTTTGATATCATAACAAAAATGGGCTTTAAACCTAACTCAAACTTATTAAACCGACTTGCAAGATGAGATTTACACTCATTTATAAAAAGGTCTCATCTCTAATTGATATAAGATATCTAAGTTAAAGACAAATTCCTTTAAATATTTAAAAGCACATAAATTTATATACTCAACTTTTCCATTTCTAAATAAATATTTCAAATTGTAAAGTTATATATATAGGTATTTTAATACGAATTTGATAATAGATGATATAATAACTCTTAACAAATTTGATTAAGATAAACTTTGATATATTTTAATAAATAAATTTATCTTTAACCTAATCTTACTGTAAAATGATATTTATACTATAATTTATAGTATGATGTTATCTTCATTCAATGTTCCACTTTCTTAATTCTTGTAAGAGATAAAGAGGAAAAGATAAGAAGAAAGAAAATGGAACATACCGTACGTAGAAAGACAAAGGTACGTAAAGTATTTATGTATTTGCTTAATTGTTCTTCCATTTGTATGGTGGAAATAAGAGGCAGTGGAGGAAGATGAATAATGTTGGAGACCACCCTATACCCTACTTTTGCATACCTATCCTTCAAAAATCTGTCTTTTGTTGACCCATCACTGAAATCTAATTTTGCAAGAAAAGAAGACAAAATTAAAAAGATGTGAACAATTCAAATAAATATATATTAAAAGGTTTGTATGAATCCGAATCTGAGGCCTCGGAATGGCTACTATTGTACGTTGTTGTTGAACTGAGCATGCTTGAGGATACGTCACTCTCGCTACACCACATAACACCTTGAAACTTCAATTCACTACTTTAAAATGGAATTAGCCCATGATAATAAATGAGAACTGCCATGGCTACTCAATTTTTTCAGAAAAAACTGATGAGCAGCATTATACATATGAATTGTCACCCCTTTCATGATAATGTCTTTTCTTGTCTCTACTTTTTACATATGTATAAAAAAGTACTTATTATCTTATTCTGTAATTTTTTCTTTATATAAACATCAACTCATTTTCGAAGTAATTTTTAAATAGTAACTTTTCTTTTTCTTTATTTATTTTCTTTCGATTTAATGATTGTAATAACAATTTATCTTTAGTTTCTTAAAAACATAGATATTTGTTCGTACCCACAATAAATTCTCAAATTATTATATTTGGTTAGTTAATATAGTTGAAAAATATTTATGAGTTTTTTAGAAATAAAATAATAGTATTTTATTTTTGTTAAAATCTTTAATTTTATTACCATGTTAAATAATGCAATTAGAGTAATATGATAAATTTTCATTTCAACTTGGAAAATTTCAGATTTCTATCTCTTCTATGAGAAAAGCTAACTTAAAAATCATTTAAAAAGATATTGTTAAAAAGTTTCAGCACGCACTATCTCGGAATAATATGTAGATATTTACTTGCGAGGCATGCTAACTTAAATCACACTTTCTATGTGGACGAATACAACCATCATAAACATGAAAATGATATTAAAAAATAAATAAATTTTTTGTGTCAATTATAATACTAATTGACATATTATGTCAATTATATGATGGATATACAAAGTTGAATTGTTTTTCCAGAAAAAACTATTCTTTCTACAAACATATTTAAAAAGATAATGCATATAACAATATAAAATCCTTATACATATAAACATTAAATATACATATATTCAAAAAATTCATATATAATATTAAACATTGTACACAAAACTAACAAAGTATCATTGACGTATAGAAACTTACGAGTTATAATATGTACAACTAACAATGTGTTTAAATATGCCATACTCTAAGAAGACATATAATGCTAAAAAAAATCTCATTAGATAATTTCAATTTTCAAAAATTACAAAATTTGATGATTGCCACTTTTTTTTATATCTTTTGTCAATAAATTTTCACCAAAAGATAAAGTACATGTTAAAAATAATATGTTAAAGAGCGTGTTACTACACTTGTCTATATTATAATTTATTCTGGAGATAAAATCTGCTAATCCAAGTATTGACTATAGAAAACTTAATTGCTTGGTAAGTACATTAACTTATCAATTTGAAATCTTCTTACCCACTCTGATAGGAAGACCTAATCAAGAATCCTAAATCCCTCATAAACAATTACCTATTTTGATAATTTTACTATAATGTTTTCCCTAAATTGAGATTCATAAAGCAAGACAATAATACCATATCTATATGGACAGATAAAAGAAAAAAAGGGGTGTTTATACCAAACACACATGAAGTCCCAAACACACATTCTCGTATCATAAGAGCAAGACATCATGAAATTTGGTAAGCAGTGGTGAGTGGTGGTGGTGGTGGTGAGTTTTAAAGTGGGGGTTTCGCACCGTTGTGTCTTACGGTGGTGCGTCTCATGAAGAAGCGATGTGATGTGGAGCAAAGAAGAGACAAAAAAAAAAAAAAAAAAAAAAAAAAAAAAAAAAAAAAAAAAAAAAGAAAGACCAAAATGATTGAACACCAAAATAAATACCCTGGAACACTTTCTATATTCATTTTAACTAAACCAATATACACAATCTTACTTTATTTACAACTTTGTCAGTGTTTCACCCTTTCACTTTAAGCCATCTCATGTTATTTCCAATAAATCTATAGTAATCATCACAATTTTCTTTCAATTTAAGTATTAAGAGTTTCACTTAAGCCAATTACAAAAGGAAATAAAATAGCATTTGGGATTTTTTTTATGAAAATTCGATTTGACTAAGAGCTGTGAATAAATAAAATATAAATAGACTATAAGTGTTTATTTTTTATTTTATTAGAAAATTTATCGCTCTAAAATTATTTTTGAACTCTCTAAAATATAAAAATAATATTTGTTACGTCAGATTATATCCTCAAGGAAAAGAATAAGGTGAATCGATCCTATTATTGGAAATCAGTTATAATTTATGTATACTATGTTGATATGTGAATATGTATGCACTGTTTATATATAATGTTGTATATTGATTTTAAAATAATTAGTTTACCTTTGCTTTGATATGCATTTATATGTAAATTATTATGATTTAATTTGGTACGAGACGATATAATGTTGTAGGTAGTGGTTGTAAAAATTAGGAAGATGTTTTCTTCTATTTTTTTATAGTAGTTTGAGATGTATATATTTTTGTATATATGTAACTTTTGGGAACATTAAACTAGAATGATTCTATTATAGACTATATATACAAGTACAGTATTATATAGTATTATATGTATGGTATGTTTATCCTGTATATTATCTCAACTTAGTATAGTTAGAATTAATGGAGCGTTACACAATTCTGTTATGTTTTTTTCTTAAATAACATATTTATTAAAACTTCAACAAAAAATCATAAAAATAAAAATATCTATATTTTTAAAAAGAAATAAATTATTTAATTATAGAAAAATTGCTCTAATATTTTGTAAGGTAATTTGAAATGACATTTACACATTGATTAGCCTTTGACCGTCATAGCGAAAACCCAAATACTTTAAAATTAACATTAACCTCTCTTATGTTATTAATAAAGTAACAATTATATTGTTTATTTTATTTATATTAATTTAATTTTACATCAAAATAATGTTTTCTACAAGTATAACCTTTTTATATTCTTATAAGATAATTTATAATTTAATTAAGAAATTAATGTTTTATTGAGAAAAAATTATCATTCAAATTATGCCAAAAATTATCTATGAAATTATATTGGTAAATAAATATCAATTGTTGATACGTAACCTTGGATTTGTACGTTAGTAACTTTGTACTATGTATTGATTTATCATTATTTAGTCGACACTAGTATAAATAATCATTGAAAACTTTGGTGTCATAGTTAGGAACAATTTTCAAAGAAAATAATTAGCATGGTAGGCGGTAAATTTTCCTAGTGTAATTTTTTTTATGAAATTTCTAAAATGGTGTAGTTTATTTATTTTTTCCATATTTGGGTAAATGGTGCATAGATTTATTATGAATAAATCGTGTCATTATTGCATGATTTAAATTAAGATTATGTAAAATTGTGGAAAGAGAACATAATTTAAGTTGAATGAATTTTAATTAACTAATTAATTGATTAATTAAAATCATTAGACTATTTTCAGGATGATTAATTCTCCCACACTTCTTCTCCTGATGTTGGGTTGTGCACAAAAATTAATGCACCTTTTAAAAATTTTGATGAATATAATTGAAATTAATTATCATTAAGTAATTGAAATAAGATATGAAGTTAATTTGAATGAAAAATACTTAGCTGTTGTGAAGAAAAATTACGTAAGATAGTTATAGTTAAATAAAAAGATAGTTTTTATATAATGAAAATTTAAATTATTTGAATTAAAAAAATAAGATTAAAACTTTTTAAAAAAAGATGAAAGTAAACTGGTTAGTTTTTAAAACTTATTTAGATTTTTTCCTTCTTAAAACTAGTAAGATAGTTAAATAAAAATATGGTTTTTATATAGTGAAAATTTAAATTATTTAAAATTAGTTCCTCTCTCTCTTTTTTTTTTCTCTTTTATAAAAAAAACTATTTTTGTAATTTTATAAAAATTTCCAAACTACTTCTTCTCTTTTTTTTTTCTTTATAAACTTTTTTTAAATTATTTAGATTTTTTTCTTCACAGTAGCTAACTATTTTTCCATTCAAATTAACTTCACATCTTATTTCAATTACTTAATGATAATTAGTTTCAATCATTACATATTGATCAAAATTTTTAAAATGACTTTATAGCTATACATTAATTTTATGTGCATAATCTAATACAACATATAAAAAAAAGGAAGAATGGGAGAATTAATCACCCTGAAATCAATAGTCTAACTTCTTTTATTATTAAAAAAACAAATGCTTTTGTGTATGTTCTGATATCATGTCCCATAAGCCCCAAATTATGTTGGCTGTCCTAAGTCCGAAATCAAATTGGGTGCCCCTAAGCTCCTCAAGAACCTGGGTGCCATTGTTGCAAGGAGAAATGAAATCCTAGACATTGTCACAAAGCAGTTAATGTTGGAAGTCATGGTGTACAGTATTGGGACTTAATGGCTATTTGAAAGGAGCCATTAAAGCACGAATGAAACTACAAACCTGAACTAAAATAAGGATAACTTGGATTGCTAAAGGGAGTGAAGCACGATTTAGAAACATCAACAGAGCTTAAAAGAAGTTCAGAGTGTCAAATAGAGTTAGAAAGCATAAGCCTTGGCGCAAGCTGCTTTGACCCCAACCAACTCTAAATGATTGGAGATTTTACGTTAATTAAACTTTTTTAATAACTGACTGTAAATTCTATTTTATAAATTTATTTTATAAAATTGTGTTAGACTAATTCATACACGAGTTAAAAAGTTAAAGAGTCTCTATATTAAAAAAATGTATTAAAAATCTTATATGGACTATATACAAAATTTTTCAATAATTTATAAATAAATATAAATCTCACATTATAAACTAGATTTTACTAAAAAAAATGTTAAAAAGTTAAAATTGAAAAATTAGAAGAAAAAATTGTTAGTCAAAAAATATGTTCAACATTAAAAAATCACATAAACAACAAACTTTACTTCTCCTAGAAGTAGAGTTTTCTCATCAATCTTTTACTCTACTACAGATAATTGGTACATAAATATAGATTTACCTACAGATCTTTTGCGTAGGTAATTAATTTTTATTTACAAAATTTTTATATTATCAACAAATTTTAACAATAATATTTATTTTTTTAGAATGACCACACAAATTTTTATGATATTTTTATTAAATAATTAAACCATTTAATTTTTAGACTTTTTATATTTCAAGACCTTAATTATTAATTTTCATAATTTTTGTATTTAATTAAGTTTTTATTAATATAATAGTTTTAAAACTCAACCAGTGTAAATGTCATTTCACATGACTAAAGGTATGTAATTTTTGTAAAAGTAAACGTGAGGAAAAGTATATATATGTGTGTGTGTAAACTTTATCAAGGAATAATTTTAAAGTATTACTTTTCATTTTTATCATTCATTCTTTTTAATCTAATGTTAAACATTATTTATTTATTATGATATCATATTTCAAAAAATTAGATTACAAGATAAAACAAAATTTTTGTAGCTTTATTATTGAAACAACTATTTTAATTATATATAATGTTAACCTTAACAAAATAAACTAAGAGTGATGATTGAGAAAAACTATTTTATGCTATGTTTAGTACAAAACAAAGAAATAAATTAGATTAAAATAAATACAAAATAGAGTGAAAGTTAAAACTCCAAGGAGAAAAAAAAAAAAAAAAAAAAAAAAAAAAAAAAAAAAAAAAAAAAAAAAAAACAAAAAAAAAAAAAAAAAAAAAAAAGAGATATATCCCTCTAAAAATTATTTCTCCATTCTTAAATTTATGCCAAACAAACTATATTAAATCAATCCTCTAAATTAAACATACTATTAGGGTTATTATTTAAATAACTCAAATCCTCTATGTACAGTAAGAATGAGAGACACTAGGCACCAAAGAAAACAAATCTCATCAGTTTGACTAGACCAATATGATATTTTTTTTTATGTACTTTAAAAAAAAAATACTCAGGTTCTAACAATAATTAGGAGACTATAGTTTAATCGTGCACAATGCATTATTGTACACAAAAATGTGGGGTAACTATTTTTAAAAATTAAATAACTAGTGTATAAAACAACACTGTTTTAAATATTTGTGATGGCTCCTCTGCAATGTCAATGTCTCCATCAAAACCACACTTTTTAAATGAATCATGATCAAAGGGTCAAAGCTAATACTTAATATAAGGATGGCAAATAAAGTATTGAACTTATGAGAACGAAGTTCCATAACTTTTTACAGCGACAAGTGAGATTTTAAAGTTCAGATGCAACTTGGTACTGCTAGAATCACAGGCAGTCCTCAGACAAATAAATAGCCATTTCAAATATATTATTTTATTATCTTTTGGTCTTTTTGTCAAGCTACAACCTCCTTTGTCGTGAAAAGAGGCAACATTATCAATGGTGGCTTTCCATTCAACTGTATGTGCCACATAAAATATTGGAATATAGGGATAGCTAAAGCCAAAAATTTACATAAATGTTCAACCAAGAGGAAAAAGGAAAAGAAACTACTTACTTTATGCTTTCAATTTAGTTTATCCATCATGAACATGAATCCTTTGCATGGTATTGTTAGTAATTTCTGTCACGTGTGACTATATATACATCATAAAATGATTGGTGATAAAAATAATTTTTTCATCGGTTAAAAGTGTTCATTTTCTGATTTTTCATCTGTTAAAAGTTGGATATTCAACTTACCCAGTAATTTTTTATACAGACCCCACAGCCATATGTTATAGCACACTGTGAAACTATTTATATTATAAGCATAGGGCACACCCCAAAACTATTCATATAAGCCTAGGGCACAAAAGGTCCTCATCAGTCACCAGATGTGCCTGTTTCTCTAGTTAAAGTCTTCAAACAACTTTTGTAATAAACCAAGTAGCTTGCTTTATTAGCTTTTGAAAATCAAACTTTCACCTTTAGACAGAAAAATACCCTTTTTTTACCTCATTTCATCGACAGTTCATAGGGTTTAACGCAAATGAGACTATTGCAATTTGAATTCTCAAGTTCAGGATTAGGGGGGAAATATCTCTATTTGAAAAACATATGGGCATTGAAAATGTTCCTTTTTTTACAAACTTTTTACTAAAAATTGCAGATGTGAAAAAAGACTTACTTTTGAGCTTTAAATATTGCTGAGAGGAGACTGATATCTAGATATTATCTATAGTTTTTTTGAATGAGACGTTTATATTTTTTTTTTAACATGCACTTCAATTTTATAACAAGGTGATGAGAAAAATATGTGTAAAGTAATGTGCAATAATAACTTGAGTGAATAATATATAGCTTTCTCTTCAGTGACTGTGTTGTTGAGTGAAGAAGAAACATATAAGATCTTAAAAGCTGCATGTTCTGGCTAGGAAAGAAACCCTTTAAATTTTGGGATGAAAGACGTGAAATCAAGGAGGTGTACTTAAAAGGGCCATTTCTTTAGAGTGAAAGGAAATAATAAAAAATCAAAACTTTATTGGAAGAAGTTGTCAGTTTTTGCAACTGGTTCTGTCTCTTACAATATGAACAATTTATACAACTTTGTGCCAGTTATGTCTTGTTCTCAAACATCTTTGGGTCCATGCAGGTACCTAAATTCAGAAGCAAATTTTATGCTCTAAGTTTTTCTTGAGGAAGATGACAGAAAGCTAACAATACAATAACCCGTTTGTGGCAAACTTTTTTTGCCTTTCTAAACTCACAGGAAATGGTCTAAAATTCCAACTGAAGCCAGTGTTCAAAAACCATTTTACACGTTTGCATGCCAATTCCACACTATTGTGGAGTCATATGCTACTGAACTCTGCATTTCATAGATAAATTAACTGAACCATTTCCTAGTTAACAAAAAGTCCTCAAATCCCATTTATTTTTCTCAATTTTGAGTAGTAAATTTCATTCCATCACCAAACCTCTGAAATGGCGCATGCAATTGTTGCTCTTGATTTCTGCATCCAATTTCGTTTTTCCATTTTAAAACTGCAAACGTCTTGGATAGTGTCACCCTTAAATATTGACTAAGGAGTAAGATCTATACATTAAACTTAACCAAGAACCAAGATATTAATATTACTTACATGTGAACATAAATTGTGAGAAACAGAAACTTGAGAAACTCGTTTACAAGGTCTCAAATCTCAATTGGTTACATGTTCTTCTACTAATTATCAGTTAAATCAAACCATATTTGCTTGAACACTTTGATAATGAGGTCATGATACTCATCTGAATTAAGAGAAAGATAGCAAGCAAGAAGATCCTCTAAATCCTTTGATGTCCTTATGTTGTTCTGCACAATCATCTCCACCATTGATTCTCTGAAGTCCCTCTGTGGATTCAGTGATGACTTCACAATTGCAAAGCTATCCGAGAGGCTTCTCCGGGAGCCGGAGCCAGCGGCGGACGACACACTCCTCCGGCCATGTGCCTGAGTTTTCCGGCTGCCAATTCGCGGCGAGTTCATCCGAAGCTTCACTCCTGGAGACGAACTCACAGAGAATCTCCTTACAGGGGTGTTCTTATGCTCCTTCATCGGTGCAGTGCCTTCTTTCACAATTTTAACTCTTAGAGGGCCCTTCGAGTTTGGTTCTTCTTGTGCATCCATTTTGGTTTTGGTTTCTTTCTTCTTGGCATCAGTCAGCAAGTCATCGAATTTTACAGGCTTGGTCACGATTGGTGGAAGCACGAGGTCTGAGAAGGAATCATATTCGTACCCTTCTAGCTTATCGTCTTTTCTTTCCATGGAATTGTTGTCTACATCAATGATGATGTCCTTGGCGTTGGAGTGTACCTTGCAGGCAAAAGAGTTGGACCAAGAAACCGTTTCATCGAATGCTTCAGTGGCAAGAACACGGTCTGTTCTGAATTCTGGGTCAGGGGACTCTGATTCAGCAGAGCTATCATGTGTTGAAGAGGAGTTGTCATTGTTAGTGGCCACAGCAAGCTTAGGTGAAGAAGTCCTTGCAGTTCTTCTCTTGAGTCTTTGTTTGGATGATTTTCTGGGGGCTTCTGGGGAATTGTTGTATTTGGCATTTTGGTTATTTGCTGGTGAGGTGTAGATTCTATCATTTGGGTTAAGCTCCCTTGTGAAGTAGTAAGACTTTCTGGGATTGAATTGGTGGGGTTGCTTTGGTTTTGATGGTTGTGTGGTTGAGGATGGTGAAGGTTGTTTTTTCTTCTTGGACTGAGTTGGGGTTTGCTTTCTTGCTTTTCCCATGTCCTTGAGTTTGTAAAACCAGGCATTTGGGATCATATCTGATAATTTGAACCTGTAGTTACCCATCTCTCTCTCCCTCTCTCTCTGTTGTGTTGAAGAAGCTGTGGTTTCTAGTTCTCTCTATGATGAATGAGGGATGAGACTTGTTGTAAGTCCATCAGTGTCTTTGGCTTGGCACTCATGGTAATGAGAGATAAATACAAGAGAAATGAGGCTTTTGGAATTGGTGGGAGTAGAAGCTGGGGTCCACAAGGGAGGAAAAAGGTTGGCAAAAATGAAAATTAGTAGGGGCTGAGGTGGTAATTGATGAATGAATGACTATTACCTAATCCAAAAAAACAAAAAAATAACATGTTCTCTTCTTTTACTACTACTGAAAAGGATCACAAAGGTGAGTTGAAACACCCTTCTATGTGTGTGATTGATTCCTAAGTGGATTGCATGGTAGCAGGTATCTTCATAGGAAAACAACAACTTAGTGTGGCCCATGCAGTATTTGGAGTGTTTTCCCCACCACTCTTTAGACCTGAGTGCAGGCTCTAACACTAATAGAGAAAAATATGAGGCAGACCAATCTGTTATGTCTTCAATGTAAAGTAAAAGCCCTATACTTTTGTGAGTGGAATAGGAGATGCTATTTTGCAGAAAGTTCATTGGCTCATTGCAACCAGCAAGCAATGTGGTTTTGGTTAAAAATTTGTTCTGACGAGAAAGGGAAAAGGATCACACAAGAGATAAAAACTGTGCTGAAAAGAATTTGAGGGGCAGGGAAAAGAGAGAAGCTTTCGGAATTGGAAGCTTGTTGCGTGGGTCAGGAATACATGCATCCAATATAGAAAAATCCCAGTGGCCCATCTAATAGATAGATTGTGAAATTTTGGATTACTCTGCCTTTTTCATATATTCTTTCTTATGATTGCTTCTCTATCAGGCTTAGGGAAACTAGAACATGGGTCTTGTTATATAGTCAAGACTCTTAGTTTGGCTCTGTGACTCCATCCATCATTTTCATCGCAAACTCTTCACGTACCATGTCTCTTTAGGCAAGAAAAAGAATCAGTTCTTTCTTTAGATATCAAACAACATATTACATGTATATTCTTCATAAAAAAAACATCGTGACTACTAGTTAAAACATGAATCAAATCATGACCTTTTATCTCAGTTACTCCTAGTTAAATCAGAATCACGAATAAAGTTTGTAGGAGATTTTTTTTTTTTTTCCATGTTGAAGGCTAAATAATGATTGATAATAATAAAGGAAAAGGGGAGGATAAGTTCAAATGGATTTATTGTGGGATCAGGGGTGTGACCACGATCAGAATTTGAAATTGATATTCTTTATTAAATCCGTGGAGCTTTTGAATGATAGTGTGGTACATGGTGTACATAAATCATGGCAGAGAAATTAATGTTGGCTACTAATCTTGCAAATTTGCATTGGGAACATAATTTGTACAATCATTGCAGTATTGAGCAGCATAAAATATAATGGCACCAGCATGTTATGGATGAAGTACGTCCATCCATTCTTTCTTTCTTCCCAAAAGCATATGCAGAGAAGGTGAGGGCATTGTTGCTTTGCCTTAGGCTTTGGGAGTAATGTTGAATCTGGTCAACTGGTCCCCTCCTGGATCCGTGCGAAGGTACAACACCAGTGGCCACCCTAACGGTCTTTGCTCTATGCACGTGTCTAAACTGGAAGCAATTTTCAAGAACCAAAAAGATTTTTTTTTTTTGGTTTTGGGGGGCCTAGATTGTTTCTGCCGTGAGAGAAATATGTTAAGGTTGTTTGTATTTTTATGAAGGACAGCATGTTTGTGGTGGTGCTATCTAGTCTAAGTCCTTGTTTGCTACCTATTTTTTTGTTTTGTTATTTAGACTGTTCATGATATGTTATATAAATAATGGGATTTGATTTGATTGACAAGAATGGCATGTTGTTGTTATTATTCTTAGGCTTTAGGTAGTGAGTGTTGAATCTGTAAAGTTTGGAGTTGGATGAGAATGGGGAAGAGGAGATTCTCCTATTGGCCCATTTTGTTATGATCAAGTCACTCTTACCCATGCTATTATCATTGTAGTTCAGTGATGAGTTACACATTGTGGTTGTAGGCCCAAAACAGCTTTTTGTTAGCAGCGTTAACTTGGTCTGATCTAATATCAGGATACGCACAGTGAGAGAAAAGAACATGACATGAGTGACAATTAAATAGATTAGTTGACTTAGCCACTTAATTGATCTACCAGTTTTCATCAGACTCTGCTGCAACTTGACATTGGGACCATACAAGAGACAAGGGCCACCTTGTACATTCAAAGTTTGGGTTTCAAGTGCAACACATTGAAACATCATAATATCTCCAGTTAATATAATACATGCAAAACCAAGGATCTTGTGTAGTTTGGTTGTAAAAATCATGGCTTTTGGATAAGAGACCAGATACCACATCTTGACATGATGTTGTATGTTCAATTCAATAGTGTAGAAGAATCACAAGAATGAAAAATTTGTAGATTGACTACTTAATTTGATCAATCATGGTCGTATTATTATTGCATTGTATCATGAAATGATGATAAACAAATCTTCCATTCATAAAATTAAGTAAGCTAAACAAAGAATGAGGTCCTTGGAAGAGTTGTCCGGACCAGACCTGTTGATCCAATTCAGGTTGCAGAAGGAATTTTATTAGTTTAGTGTTTGATTGATTATTATAATCTTATTTGTGTTATACTGGCTTTGAAGCAAATAAAAATCATGGAGAATGTTCATTATGAAGAATAGAAGCCAAAATATTATGTTTGATGTTTTTTCTTCAATGAAACTAATGGCAATGGGCAAAGGAAGTAAGAGAAATGCTGAATAACTCTTTCTCTTATTTGGAAGATTAATAATTACAAATACCACATTATTTGCACTATAATAGTTATACATTTATATGTAAATGAAACTCTTGAACTCTGATCCTTTAATCCTATAGAAGTTAAAAGCACTCACTATATTTGAACTGTTTGTTTATAGATCAATCTTAAACTCTGCTTGGTAGCATTTGTGTTTGTCATCAATCTTTCTCATTTTTGAAAATGAGAATGTTTCTCATAATAATTTCTGTCACAATTTCTTTCTTAAAGAAGTGGAAATAGTTCAAGTAATTTCTTTCATTCCATTTATATTTAAAAAAAAAAAATTAAAAATGGGTTCTGACCAACTCAGGTTCATGAAATCATACTACAAGGGCAGGATAGTAGTTACAAGGAATATTGGTAGAGAAGTAGATTAGGTTCACAGGTTAGGGAAAAAGTAAACCAAGTACCTAAAGGAGAAGTGACAGGTGTTGAGCATGCCAAATTGTAGCTATTGAATAGGGATGCAATGCAACTAAGATTATTTCTCAAGGATCAACACAAGTAAACAAATAAAATTAAGAAGTTTACATGGGGTTGATGTATTTTGGCACAAAAATAGAATTGCAAAACTGAAATTCAATAGGAAACAATCAATCCACTAAAATTAGGGAAATTCAGTATTAGTTATATCATTGATTTCAAAGAATTATTTCTATTTTTGTAAAGTTTGGTTTAGAGAAAATATATTAAGCATTAACAAGAACTAAATTGGTCCTCTATTTGAATTGAGCATTCAAATCATAATTAAAGTATACTGATGAATACACATGTGATATCTCAAAATTCTGTCAAGGCAATTCTCATGCAAAATTGAATTCTGGATCCTCCAGAAACATGTGAGCTTAACCATTCTCTATACTCAAAATGGTAAGAATTACTATTGCAACAGAATCATGAAGAAAATCAAAAGAACAAAGCAATTAACCAGAAATAAAAATTAACAAATGAAAATTTAAACATCAGAAGCTGACACAGAACAGAACCTGGTAATTCAAATAATTTAAACTGCCCTGAAGAAGAAAACAAAAAAGCAGAAAGAATTAAAAAAGAAACTAGAGAGAAGAGTTCAAAAAATAACTGAATGAAAATTGGCATTCGCATTCTCCTCTACCCTTTACATAACAAAATCTTATATTTGTTTTTAGTGTTCTCTAAACATCTCAAAACGCATAGAAGACATTCCATTAATTTTTTTTTTTCTTTTTCAAAATCTTGGGTTTATTCTCCAACAATCTTGACCAACTAGTTTGAGGGGTGTCTGAAATCTTCTTCAAAATCAAATTTAATTTTGAAATTTCACATCTTTCAATCAAGCATAGTGGGTGGTGATGCATAACTTTTGGAGTACTCATACCAGAAGATACCCTTCAGTTACTCCAAGCTTCCAACTCTTCTAGCCCTGAAAATGTCCTTAAGGATTCTCATTAGACTGACATTTATCAACAATATTTTTTCATTCAATGTTGGCAAAAGGGGTTCTACCATAAGTACTTAAAATAGTTCATTCTTTGCCTCATGCTTCACAATTAGAATCATCATGATCATACTATTAGAGCCTCATAATAAATAAAGTTAAAGATTTTATGTGGTTTTTAAGTCTTAAATTCTCCTACCTAGTTGTACAATTTTTAAGATTAAACTCTCCGTTTAGGTACTAAGATATGTTGTATGAGTTTTAAGCTCCCAAGAAACCAGTGTGCTGAAATGGAAACTAGGGCACATTAATGAGGTGTTTGTTATTTGCAGTGCTCTGATGAGGTCAGAAGCTGGTTCTTCAGGCCCTGATCATGGGTTGGTTTGTTGGGATCTATAGGTTCTGAACTTCTGACATGTGTGTTTGGCCAGTAAACAGCATCAATGTAACGTTTTTTTTTATAGTAGTTAGACATTACTTTTACTACTTTATGATTTTAGGTACGTTTTGTGCAAGTGCTTAACACTGTTTCATGCTTGCATTAAGGTTTGTGCCATCCAATATGTTAGCTTCAAAGTGGCAATATATACACACACTAATACTATGCCATATTTACAAGAACACCTCTCATAATCTTAAAATGACGTTGGTTGTTCAAAACTCAATCCAAATTGTTCCAAACTCTTGATCCAGTTTAAAAATACCAAAAAATTGAAAAAAATTGCAAACTGGAAAAATATATTTTGTTGTTCCCTGCCATACCCTCCACAATTTTTTATCCATAATGGTAACCGGACCCCAGTGCTAGCCTGATGAGAGAACAATATCACAGTCAGACACACTTGGACCGGAATAATGTTCTGATAGATTCAGAGTTGGTAATGGTGTAGGTTTGCCCTAAATCATATAGGGCATCACGTTTCTCTTCTCCCTCTTATTCAAGGTTCTTATTTTCAATCAATTGTTTCGGGTTCTAAATATTTCTAAAGATACTTATTTATGATTATGGATTGGAAATAAAATAAAGAGGAAAAGTAAGAAAAATTCAGATTTGGACTCGAAGTCTCAAACTCCTGATTTTTGGTTAGAAGTGACTCTTGTTATGAGTTCACTCATGACTCATTGTTGACTCATTGTATTTAAATTTATTGACTTTTTTTAGTTTCATTTTCTCCATTGAATGAATATAAATTATTTAGTATTTTTTATGTTATTATTTATGAGAAAACCTACACATCCAATATATTATGCAACATTAAACCAACATAAGGTTTATTATCTCATACTGTGCAATAGATAATGTTGTGCATAGGAAGTCAAAGAAGTCCTTCTTAGTTGAACAATTAAAGATGAACTTTATGTCTTTCCTAAAGTCTAATCATTTTGTCCCTCTCAGCTTAAAAAATCTACTTTCCCATTATTGCAATTGACTATTAACAATATAATTACTCTCACATTTACTTTTAATAGAGAATGATGCTCAACTGATGAAAAAATAAAATATAGTATGCTCTTTTTTTTTTGTTTCTCTGCATTTGACAGCTGTCTGTCGGTTGTTACGACACATATATGGTATGTGTCCTTGACATACCTCTTCTTGTATATATTGCACATTTACATTAAATGAGAATAGGATACAATTTTACACACAATACTAAATTCTTTTTGCAATTTTCTTTCTTGTGATAGTATCAGAGCTTCCCTAAGAACTTTGTTGTTACCCTCACCTTAACCATGGAAGAACAAATTCCTTCTTCTCCAAAATCAATCAGCAACACAATAGAGCTTACACAAAATCCTTCCAGTCCTTACTATATCCACCCAAGCGAAAACCCAACTTCTGTTCTTGTCACACCGCCACTCACAGGCAACAACTACCATTCTTGGTTTCGGTTTTTTAGAATGACACTCATCTCTAAGAACAAAATGGGTTTTCTATCTGATTCCATACCTATCTCAGCACTCATAGACCCTCTCTACCTGGTATGGGAACGTTGCAACACAATGATCATGTCTTGGTTGCTCAATTCCTTATCCCCGTCAATTGCTCAAAGCATCATTTACCTTGACCATGCCACTGATGTTTGGTCAGATTTTTGTGACCGTTTCTCTCAAGGCGATTTGTTGTGTATTGCCGAGCTTCAAGAGGAGTTGTATTCCATGAAACAAGGCACAAGTACAGTCACCGATTTCTACACAAACCTCAAAAGTTTATGGGAAGAACTTGACAACTATCGACCACTTGTGCCCTGCACTTGCACTGCCAAAACCTACCACCAATTCAGCGGGATTTTTCATTCATATTTTTTTCCATCAAGAGAGTTTTATAAAACTCTTGGACTCCCGAATTTGGAGTATCCTACTTTCACGCAATTCACAGGGTTCAACAAGCAATCGATATTT
>Ga0209700_104434_pt1 | contig 25292 bp, 17 predicted proteins | sample SiratroredBW_FD_187528 | JGI IMG/M metagenome (GOLD analysis project Ga0209700, IMG submission 187528) | Root nodule microbial communities of legume samples collected from California, USA - Siratro red BW (SPAdes) (version 2) | ecosystem: Host-associated > Plants > Roots > Nodule | place: USA...
TGCAACGGAAAAAAAAAAAAAAAACACAAGGAAGAAGAAAATTTTAAGTTTAAAGAAAATAGTTTATATTGAGGCCTGTAAATTCCACTATTATAATATATTTCATCGAATTTTATAATATATTTTCTAGCTCTACCATGAGCTACGGTGGAACGGGAATTCAATTTCATACACTTCAATTCGGTTTTCAAACGATAACCAGAATGTAAAATTCAAAGTATAAAAAGTATTATATTTTTTAAATTCATACGCTCTCTTCCTTTTGTTTATATTTTGTTCGATAAAATAAAAGTCCGTTATTATCCGTATTTTCACTATATTTTTTCAATCATACTATTATTGTTATTATTATTAATGTTGACATCAAACAGATTAACGATGTGACCGGACGCGTAGGTAGTTAAGTTGACAGTTGAACTTGTGTGCGAGAGAAGAAACGGTTTTGTTTTCACGGTAGTGTTCCTGTATCCACAAAAAGGATAACACAGCAAAACCAAACCAAAATGAAAGTACCTGATCGCTAAGAGAAATTGCAGTAGTGTTGTACCATTTTGTTTATCACCTAAGAAATAAAGCTTCACAAGCTATGAAGCCAAGTTGAGACTAAACGATAGTGAGTTGATAACAGAAAACGTACAGAATTGAGAGTCCTTATAGGTTTTTGTCCCACTATTGTACCACTTGCATCACATGATAACATCATTTTCCAAAGAAAATGAGGTGAATACTAATTTGACAATTGGCGAATCTGAGTTCCCTCTTTAGAAAGCACTGGCACACAATCTGCCTCTAGTCATTCCATTCATAAATTCATATTGGACACAGATGCATCTCTTGTCTTGTCTGGTCCCTATTACAAAAGACTTCACGACCGTTCAAAAGCATAAAAAATAATATAACAAAATTTCCGAATGGAAAAAAGAACCAAATCTTAAAACAAAAAACGCATCTTTTGATAACCCTTTTGAATATATCTTATCTTAAAATATTTTACTCTTCTTTCCATCTTGATGAGGCTAGAGTGGAGAAGGCAAAAACGTTCTGCTATACACAAAAAGAGTTAGAACTCACCCCATTAAAGTCCTGTCAAAGAAGCCTCAAATACGTAGCGGCACCGAATGACGAAGTAGGCCATGTGTCAACACCATCATCTTAATCAAAGCAACACCATTATTGCTAAATCAGCAGACACAAAAAGTCTATGCACATAGTCCAATCTTGCACCTAACATAAACTTGCCGGAATTCTATCATGAAGTTTCTATTTGGAAGAGAGAAGTCTTGATTGCAATAAAGTGCAACCCATGTGCTTATTACATATTGGATTTTCTTTCTTTTCTTCCTTGGCTTGTTTCAATCTTGACACAAGGGGACATAAGGGGCCAAGAATTTCACACAAGCTTGGGAGTTGTGAGATCTTATCTACTTTACATATGTTTTTATACCACTAGAAGGAATGATCACAAGACGAGTTTGGTTTGCTCTTGAAGGACAAATATGATAGAAGAATATCACAAGGAAAGAGGAAAGTCCGTAAATAGAATTAGTAGACTATTAGTACATCCCATGCACTAAGTAAATGGATGAAGTACCTGGCTCCTTGGGCACCAGCGCTAGCTTCAGTCTGAGAATGGGCCAGACCATGTTCTCCTCTGCTTCCCTTCTCTTTATGTCTTTTGGGGTTGAGTTCTACAGCTACACGGCTTTCTGGTACCTTCTCTTTTTCCTTTTACTTGCAACCACCCTACTTTGTTGTTATTCTCATCTCAAGGATTCAATTATTTACCTTTTAATTTCCTCCACCCTTTGACTATTGTTTTGCTCCGAGTGATGAGACAGAAGGATGCTGCATTTCATTGATCTATTGACATTTCTTTAATACGAACAATTTGCTACTAAAACCTGTATTCTATAGAATGATCTAATCAACTTAGCGGAAAAGCTCTGTTCACGTATAGTGTTAAGAACTGGTCTGTGTAATGAATTGGCATCACAGTGATCTTTGTTGATCCAATCAGTTGGAAACGACACAAGAGTATAGAACTCTGTATGTCTAAAATTTATTATGAAATTATAATAATATTTTCTCCTAGAGAGCAGATAATATCAGCAACGTTTTATTAGTTTTTTATAGAAGGTTTGTGACTATTAAATCCTAAAACAAAAGCTTACTTTGGATTATTTGCATCATTAGTACAATCGAATTTGTTGATTGTTCTGTTAATTAACTGGTTTACTTTTTGTGTATACTGTGCATGTCCAAGCTATTTGGTGACAATTATGGGGTTGGTCATACCATGGAGTTTCACATTAGCACTAGTAGATGGATATTCGGTTCTGCTCAAATGCCCCATTCGTCAACCAGGAATTCTGTTGATTATTGTTGTGGGAGATTGGGTATGTAGTTTCTGATCCAGGTGCTATGTATCAGTTGATGTAGATAGATAATGGCAACCATCTGTTAGTGACTTCAGTTCATTTGCTATAGGTATTATCAACCCTCACACTAGCAGCAGCTTGCTCAACAGCTAGTGTTGTGGATCTTCTGCTCAACTCTCATGGGTCCTTTTGCCCTCCAAAGCTCTGTAGCAGGTATAGGATATCTGCAATTATGGCCTTTTTGTCATGGTTTCTATCTTTTGCATCCTCTCTATTTAACCTTTGGCTATTACCCTCTTTGTGATTCCCATTTAATTCCCCTGTAAAATTATTAGATTAATCATTATTTGTTTTGTAATTTTCCCACTCAGTTATAGCATGTAAAATACCCGGGTGCAGGATTCTAAATGATGTATATTTGTAATTACAAAAGTCTGTTTGGAGAAGTTCAAAGTATAGAGAAGCTAAATGTAACTTTACACAGGAGCAAAGTACATCTTGAGTCCAATGAATGTCATGCTCAACTTCATAGCAGATACATTCAATAAATAGCTATCAAGCCAGTGTGTACATTGATTTATTGCATTCTTTGAGATGTACCCTTTAAAAATCCAGCTTTTGACGTCCAAGACCATGGGAATACACACAAGTAAATGGAGTTAACTGCATCCGATTCGCTAAGAACAAAATTTCATAAAAAGTGTGCAAGACTTGTGTTCAATTGGGTGCGTGCCATCAATATTAAGTTCGAGAAATTATTATATGATTGAACTGATAAATGTTTATGTATTGACCAATCTTGAAACATGAGATTTTCAATTGAAGAAAAAAAGAAAGTAAATTACACATTCAATTATATAGAATATGGATATTGGTCACGTTTATAGTGGTCATTTTTTGGCAAAATCGATAGAAAAAACCGCCAACGGAGGCTGAGGGAAAAAACAGATCAGGATATAGTTCATCATCACCCTCCAACAAGTTCATTCATTTGATGCCTCAGAACCTTACAAGAAAATCATTTTCACCAGATGAGGCAAAGTACAAAAGTTATTATTCATTTAGTTCTGCATCTCATTTTGGAGCATTTCTTTCCTCAAAGCTCTTGCCATTTCCTCGTTCCCCTGTCGAATGTATCCATCAACAAAAGCACCATATATTTCAGATTTCGGTTGGAAACCTTTTCCTACCATCTCTGCCTGGAGCTTCAACGCTTCTTCCATTCTCCCCTCCAAGCACAACCCCTTTATCAAGGCCTCATAACTCTTTTCCCTTGGAATCAAATCAGATTTACTAACTGCGCACCTCACAAACTCCAGAGCTTCCTGAACCCTACCCTTATCACAAAGCAACCTAACCATCATGTCAAGGGTTGAAGCATCAGGCCTTAAATCCCTCCTAGACATATCCTCATAAACCAGAACAGCAGAATCAACATCCCCAACACTGAAATATCCCTTCACAAGATGTTCATAAGTTGAAGCAGTGGTCTCAACACTCGCCAATGCCATTTCCCTGAAAAACTCTTCAGCCCTAACAACATCTCCAATATTACAAAACCCACCAATAATAGTATTATAACTAACAACATCAGGCTCTATTTTCTCATTTCTCATTTCTTCCCACAACTTTTCTGCATACCCCATCCTCCCTTCCTCACAAAAAGCAGCCATCAACACACTGTAGCTATAAGCATTGGGTTTACAGTTACTCCTCATTTCAAGCCAAAGTTCCTCAATCCTTTCCACCAAACCATCTTGGTAACAGCACAGCATCAACTCATTATAAGTATGGACGTTGGGGGTGACTCTTAAACCACAACCCCTTCTCGAAATTTCACTTTTTTCCTTATCCAACCGAAAGAGCTCGCGGTAAATTGCATACCCTGCCTCCACCCCTCGACTTCTACAAACCCCAGTAATCAAAGAATTCAAGGTGCTAACTTTAGGGCTAATCCCGCGAGAGAGCAACATTCTAACGATCTCAATAGAAGGGTCAACCTTTCTGGAATCCAAACACGCCTTGATCAACAAATCGAAGACGAATGGAGCGGAGCCAGAATCTCGGTAGGTCTTGACGAGAGTTTCGAAAAGGTTCAGAGGCGGCGAGGCAAAACGACAATTTGGGTCGTCGGTTTGGTCGGAAGCGCGAATTGCCGTTCGGATGATGTGGTAAGCGTGTGAGGAGAGGCGCCCACGCGCGAGGAGGTGGATGATGGAGGAGTAAGAGGCAAGGTTGTGGTGGCAGAGGGATTTGGATTTGGTCCAGAGGAAGAAGCGAAGGGCGAGTTGGGGTTTGTTCTTGAGGTGGAGGGTAATTTGGGAAAACTCAAGGGGGTCTATGCCGTTGGGGCACGCCGATCGGAGATTGCTCCACCGTGACTTGGAACGGTTATTGATAAGGATTGTAACCACATTTGTTACTAAACTCTGAGAATCATGGTTTGAACAAAAAGAAGAAGAAAATAACAGAGCCCGTGTTCTGGGTCTCAGTGTTTGGCAAAACTGTTTAAGGATTTGAATCGCCATTCACTTCTCCCACTTCTCTGTTCTGAAAATCGTTTTCCATAATATCTAAAAAGAATTCGTTTTTATTATCATTATTTTATTTGGGTAAAAATTTAAACTACCTTGGAACGAATAATGTTATTGTCGATAAGGACTAAACAGAGATCAGCACAAATATCAGAGACCAGAAAGAGAATCATATTAAGCTTTCACTTTAGATGAAGATCATGCTAATTGAACGGAGAAAGTTACCAACCAAATAACTAAAGATTCCAGATGTTTGTTTCGGTGGTAAAAGAAACAAAAAGAAAAATGGTCAAAAAATTAAAGGATGGATAGAAAAAGGATCAAAGTAGTATTTCGTCATTATTGTTCAACTGGGTCGGTTAATTCTTCTAGCATTTGTTCCTCAAGAACCAATTATGTAGCATAAGTTCTTCTCTACCACTGAAACATCTATGACATTGTAACACGTTTCAATCACTGTGCAGCTTCCAATAAACGCCTTTATGAATTGGTGATGGTAATGCTTTGCTTAGAAAATCCCATACCCTGAGGGTCTAACTTGTCATGTACTATAGATATTAAAGTATAAGAACTATCCGAGAATCAGTTCCTCAAAATTGCATCATGGGTCATTAGCATTCTTGGTGAAGACACAAATGGATAACACTTTAACTCAGGCATAATTTCTTTCCTAGCTAGAACCGAGTGGACTCAAAAGATTAGAAGGTTCGAAACTAGTAATAATTATGAAAAAGCATTTATTCCCATGTTCCATTTTCTTTTGTTTCAAAATTTCAATCACGGAAGAAGCCTGCGTGCCCGTGATTCTCAATCATCCTTAGCTTTCACCTAAGCAAAAACAATTATATGTATATCCAAACAAAGCCCTTGATTCTTTGCGTACTTCGAAAACACTGACCAAACCGAAGTTATCTGTACCACCTCATTCAGACACTAAACTATTGCCAAGTAATTCATTCTATTTCAACCCAATTCGGTAGCTGCTGAAATTCTTATTCTGTAATGTAATGAAAAGTCCCTAGATTGCAATATTATCTTCATTTCCTTCTTCATGTTTTAGAGAAGTTATAAAACACACTGATTTTATTTTGTACATGATCTGCATGCATAACATGATAACCAATTAGCAATAAACCAGTTGTTAAATTTACGTACAGATTGGAAATTATGCAGAGACTATAACAAGTTAGACTGTGAATTAAAGTATAAATGATAATAATAAAAATAGAAACTGGTATATATTCTGTGGTGGGCACGGAACAATATGCCTTATGTCTAGCTCTTTTCCTTCCCCTTGACGTGGTGATTCTCATGAAGTCTCTATTTAACACCATCACCACCATCTTCGGAGGAGGCATAATTCCTTTTCATTTGCTTCTACCATAAGCCAAACCGAAAACTCAAACAAAAACCAAGATCTCTCAAATGTCTTTGCTTACCCCTCATGCAACAGAATTAATCCACATCACTCACCCTCTCCACATATAAATACAATTACCCTTAATGTCAAAACGCATGACATTTTCATCACATCAAATCTTCATACGATATTTCACACACAACCAACCATGAAATACAGTGAGATATCCCATTTCAGCCACCCACAACACAAGCTGAGATTTGAGTACTCAGAATTCCCTTTCAAATGTGATGGCTGCAAGGAAGTAGGCATAGGGTCGCGTTACAAATGCTCCATCTGTGACTTCGACCTTCACATGCACTGTGCCATGATAACCTCCCCCACTTTGTTCCACCCTTTCTACAGCAAATGCACCTTCCAGTTCATGTCCAAACCTCCTGGTGACATACCTCGTTACTGCAACGCATGCGAGAAGGACGTAAGTGGGTTCGTGTACCACTGCAAAGCATGCGGCTTCGACCTCCACCCTTGTTGTGCGAAGCTACCAATGGTCCTTGATGATGGTGAAGTGAAGCTGTACTTGTACAGGAAGGTTAGTTCATCCTGTCACAGATGTGGCAGAAAAGGGCGTAGCTGGAGTTACAGGTCAAAGTGCAAGAGCTACAATCTGCATGTGGCGTGTGTGAGGGAGATGTTGGTGGAGAATTGGCACGAGGTGTATGTGGGACGGTGCAAGGGAAGGAATGTGGATAGCAACGTTCCTAGGCTGAGGAACACACTGTACACTCCTCATAACAGTAGGAGGAGTAAAGGGAAGGTGAAGAAGTGCTGTGAAATTGCTGGTTTGGCTGTGCAGATTGTGATATCAGCTGTGTTGGGAGATCCAACGGCTCTCATTGCAGGCATTGTGGGGTCCTTCATGTCCAGAGCTTGACATGGAACATAATCTATCACTTTAATCACTTTTAAGGTTGTTTTGTAACTACTTTAAATTTCGCTTCACTACTTTAAATTTCTTGTGCTTCTCATGCTGTCAATCTCAGTTCAATGTGCTTGCTTCCAACTGTCTCATCACTTCTCACATTTCAACCGCTTCTGAGTTCAGAAATTAACATTAAATTTGTGCGATAAATTTTATGACAAGTTTTACAGAATTACTTAATAGTAAAAGGACTCAAATGGCATCCATCGTTGGATCATACCGCTGCCACTACACCCATTGTACCATTATATATTATTATTCTCCGCTGCACCTCTATCTGTAACTTCCTTCTTCGCCAAAATCTTTGAGAGGAAGATGAAGAGAGTGTAAAACATTTGGTTTGGCGGAAAGATTATCTCTGTTTCAGAAATCTTGTTCCGTGAAAAGTTTGTTTTAAAAATCTTGTTTCAGAAAACTCATTCTAAAAACCATCTTATATGTTATAGAAAGTTTATTCTGAAAAAATTATTTCAAAATGTATCTCATATGTTTCGAAAATTTTGATTTTAAATTTCAGTTCTAGAAATTCTGTTCTGAAACACTTATTCTAGAAATCATGTTCTGCAAATTCTGAAAAACTTGTTCGTAAATGTTTCCAGAAGAGATAATCCAAAAGTCAACGTTATGACAGGTACAGAGGTATAATTAGTAGTTATGGATTGTAAGAAGCAAAAGCCTTGGTTTTGTTGGGAAGAGAGGGTCCAATTCGAAAGTTGTGGAGCATATTTGTGTTGCTTTGGACCGAAATTGACCGCGCCAAACAAGTTGCGCTTTAATTATTTATACTCCCCCTTTATTTTTTTTATTACTGAAAAAACACTCTTTTACCTTAAAAATTGTACAATTCTAAATCCTATTCATTATACTTCATTTTGGTTGTCCCCTTAACCCTCTCCACCAATTTTCTGTACTTTTTCTACCAAACAAATTTTACTTGGATGTTTTCATTGGAATTTGTTAAAATAAGTTATTCATTTAAAATAATTTTTTTTAACCACTTCTTTATATTATGCACACACAAAAATGAAATATATGTCCCTTTTTCATTTCATAAATTAATTTTATAGTGACTACAAGTATATTTAAGTTTGTTTATAAATAATAAACACAATAATATTTTATTTTAAAACTATCAAATTGGAAAACATTTATTTTAGAAATGAAAAATCTGTAGTTTCGTCTTTTTAAGAAAAAGAAATATATAATTGAACATATCTTAGGTTAATAGGGAAAAAGATTTTAATTGAAAAATGTCATAATACTTTTGGAGAATAAAAAACAATTTATTCAAATTTATGTTTTCTTTAGATTGACGAGAGAGTGCAAAAGAAAGAAAAAAAAAATGAGAGTAGTTTTCAGAATTGGAGTAATGAAAAAGGAAAAAAAAAAAACCTAGAGCAATTTGGATGGAAGGAAAGTAAAAATAAATGAATGGAAAGTTTATAAATGATTTCAATATGAGAGGATAATTTTTTTATATTAGTATAATTAAAAAATAATTATAGAATAAATGATATTAATTATTAATTTTATTATAATAGAAAGCAATAACAACAATAATAATAAATTATATTAAATGACAATTGATTACATAATGTCTCATTTGCACAGTAGTTTCTAAGTAAGTTGTCTCAATATTGCGTGAAAAGTTTAAGCTGTCAAATTTTTTCATTTTGCGTGTTTTAAAACTTGTTAGATTCTCGATTTTTGCATTTTTTTTCCTATCTTTCTGTGCTTAGAAAAAAAAACAAGACCTAATGTTTTCTGAGAATAAAAAGATTTTTTTTGAAAGAAATAAAATATAAAGTTAATTTTTTTAAATTAAAAAAGTAAAAAAAAATCAATAAACATTTGAAACGAATTAATTGATGTGTGATGTAATATTTTCATATATTAATATAATTAAAATGAATTTTTAAAATTATAGAATATTTTAATTTAATTTTTTTATTGTAATTATTTATTTTATTATAATAGAGAAACATGAATATTAATAATGATAATAAAATAATAATAATCAATCATGTAAAAGACATAATAGAAAATCATGAATATTAATAAAGATAATGATAATAATACTCAATTATATGATGTAAAAGACATAATTAATGTATTTCTTTTTTTCTTTCTTTCTCTCAACAAACACGCGGTAAATAATCCCAAATATTCTAGTTTTCGTGTTCATGTTTTCTTGAAATGTGGCATTGATTAGTAAACTGAAACCGAGTAAGATGTGATTGTTGTTGACTTTTCCCTTTTTTGGTGACATGTGATGTGATATAAGTTTTACAGTCAAATCCTCTTTTTTATTAGACCGTTTTCAATTTCCTCTAGGAAGAGTATCCAACACAAACATTTTGCTAATTTTAGGGTATAAAATAGTACGAAAAAAAGTTCATAAGATTTATAAATTTTCTGATTTAGTTTTGCTTCGATTTTACTCGATGAACAATAAAAGCTTTAACTTGTAGTACATTAAATCATTTAATAAAAATAATATGATCGATATTTGTTATACAGTAAAATGTACCCGCCACGAAAAAATTTTTGCAGGATGTTTGAAAAAAAATATGCGCAAAAATATTTTTTAGAATTTTTGTCGAAAATTTATTTCTTGAATTTTTTAAAATAAATTAAATATAGAAAACGCACTTTTCTGATTTCAAATTCTCAGAAAAGTAAAAAAAAAAAAAATAACTTATACTAACAGTAGAAGTTTAATAGTTTACTTTGGGTTTAATTTTTGTTTAAATAAAAAATTAAGTTTCACTAACGTAATTTTTTTTTTCTTGATGAGTAGGAAAATTAAAACTGCTACAGAGAGCAGAAAATGAGTGCTTTTTATATTCACTACAGTCTGCAGCTAGAGTTTCTGACAGAATAAAGGATGCTAATGGAGATGGAAAAGAATATAAGACTTTATTGAAGAACTTCATTTTTTGTAAACCAATGACTTTTATAAAACAAAAAATAAATTAACAATGATATTGTTATAGAACGATGATTTATACAATTTACATATCCTAATATATTATAACAATAATAACTTTAACATAAGTTTTTCCATAATCAAGCAATTAATTTAAATATATTAAATAAATTAAGTTGATTAATTTTAAATCGACCTTTTGTTTTTTTAACTTGATTTTTGTTTTAATTATTATTTTTTTTACATTTTTTAGTAGTAAATGATAAATGTATACTAACATTAAACTTTAAATAATTTATTGAAATCAATGAATCAATTATAGCTTAAATCGTTTTATTGATTTTTAATTATTTTAATTGATTATTTGTACCAAAAAAATTTCGAGCTAAGCTTTTCATGTATATAGTTTATTACTTAATTTTAGGTGTAAATTTAATTAATCTATTTGTCTGTATAAATCAAATAGTCTTTTATAAATTTTGAATGGAAACTTAAATATTTTAAATTTTAAAATTAATATTCTATGAGAATAATTTATTTAAATAATTTAATTCTAAAAATATATGATTTGACAAATAAATTTTACAGCATTACATTATTAATAGGATTTTAATTAAATAATTAGATTTTAGCTTATTTTACCTGTATCTAACATGCTTACTCTTAAAAAAAGTAATTTTTTAACAAGTAAAGTTTATCTACTTTGTAAATAAATGATCATTTTAAAATTAACCAATTAACTGGTTCTGTATTTGTTGCAATAACTAATAATTACATTAATTAATACTTTTTTTACAAATATTTCCTGCAATAGAAAAAAAAATAAAAAATACATATACTATTACATTAATTTCCACTAAAGTTCCAAAAAAAATTGTAGCTTATATTGAATGCTTAAATATTGTAGCTTGTTAATCATTCATGAAGATGATACATACATAGAGAGAAAGATAGAGGAATAGAGGAGTGATGATGAACACAGTGGAAAGTGGAAACATGTAATGGGAAAAAGATGATTTGAGATAAAAAAGGCTCCAACTCATGCAAACTTCTGAGTAATGTGGAAACAAAATAGGCATCATCACAGAAAATTCAGTGATGCTTCCAACCACACACACATGCACACACTCCAAGACTTCAAACTTTTCATGCTTTTCTATCCTCATGTCATTTTCCACCGCTCTCATCCGTTCATTCATCTTTCTCCCACTTATCTCCTCATTCACAATTATAGTAATAACTTTTTCTATAATCTAATAAAATACTAACTCTTGAATGCAACCAGTAGACAAATCTTCAATCAAAACAACTACTTTAACTGTTTGGATATGCAGAATATAGAACAATCCAGAAAAACTGGATTTAAGGTAATCACATTTTATTAATTACTCCTACGTACGTAAGTACTACAGTTTTAACCTAAACTTTTGTCTGCTAGAAAAAAAATATTCAGTTTGTACCTGCAATCTGATATATATATTTTTTCTCGCTGTCGTTGTTGAACAAATAAAAAATGAATCCATACATGATTAGTTTCTCTTGACGCCATGTGGAAAACGGGACCATAACCTATGAGGAGACAAGCACTTACGCACGACATAACAACTGTGCAAGGTTCCGTTATCTGCACATTACAAAGGAAGCAACGACGAAGCATGCTCAAAACCTAATATATTTCCTTCCTATCAGTTTCGTGCTTTTCAAGCATTACTTTTCATATTATAAATACACAATGAACAATTATGTCTCCTTCATTCACGTTATATTTTTCTCTTCTTCTTTGCTTATAAATACCACCACCAACTCTCCTCTATTCCCCCACAACAACAATTCACAACCAATTTCTTTATTTCATTCATTCTTAGTCTCCTCAATAACCGTATGGGAATTTGTGCATCTACTCAATACGCAGTGAAAGGTGGAAACCAGAGTTGGAAATCCACGGTGAACATAGTGAAGATAGATGGAAGGTTGGAGCAGTTGAAGGAGCCAGTTAAGGCATGGCATGTGTTGTCTGAGAACCCAAACTGCTACATCTGCTGCTCAGAAACCATGTATGTTGGATCACCAATGCTTCCTGTGCCTCCAACTCAAGACCTTCAGTTGGGTCTCATATACTTCCTTGTGCCACTTTCCAAATCTCGCCTTCCACTCTCTCTTCAGGACTTGGGGGCACTAGCCATCAAGGCTAATGCAGCTCTAGCTGCAGCTGCAACTGCAACTGCAACACCTAACTACCCAATCTTAAAACCTAATCCACAAAAAAAGTTCCGTACACATCCTACTCTTTCAAACGTTTCTCTGGGGTGTTCCCATTAGATTTTGGAAAGTGGGTTTGAAATTTTCATGTGTGATATCTTCACACTCGTTGTGAAATCTGAGGATTCATCTGCTGGATGATGATGGTGAAGTCAAGAGACAAGCTTGACCTATGATCTATATATATATATATCCTTAATCCACCATATGTTGCAGACTTGCAGTTTTGAAGTCCAATTCAACAGAAACTTTCAAGAAATTATACAATGAAGGATTACATATGATGGTTGAATTGGAAGTTAACATTTGCAAGGGAATTAAGGTGACAAAGACCAGATTGTTGATAAATCCTACTTTGGAGTGCACATGTGATATGTACGAGATTTCAGGACTATAAGCCAAAATGTCCAACCTGTATGCTAGAGCCTATGCTAGCTAATAAACATTTGTGTCGAACAGTTATGCCGACTAAAATTTTTTTAGCGTATTGTGTTGTTTATATGTCTGTACATAAGCTTTTGAAATCATTGAGTTTTAGTTGTCGTGTGTTAGCACTTTGCAATGATCAATGGTTTCATCTTGACAAGAAAATACTCAGTCGTGTCTGTGTCGCTGTCATTATTTATGAACCATACATATAATATTCGAATTAATAAAATAAATATTCATGTTGGATTCTTCCTCCGGACCGCAGCAATTTCCCAATTAAAGATATTGAATTGAAATTGAACACTGCTTCGGTAAAGAGTTTGCAATCTCTATCATCAAAAATCAACTTGATGTGTATGTGTTACCTATGTATATGTCGTAAGTGATTCCGTCATATACATTTAAAATTTGACTAGGAGCAGTGTATGTTTTCATAAACTGAATTGTATTCAAAGTAGAGGTTGAAAAGCAGCCAGCTGAACATTCCAAATTTTGTAGACATAGATGGTTATTAATTGGTCAAGGTCTTCAATTCAAGATATACATATTAATTACGATCTCATTATATAGCGTTCTAAAAGATCTGAACTGAAGGAGAAACACAAACATGCAAAGACAAATGGGTAGTACATGTCACATGCTTGTGCTTATGCTTACACATTCTCTCAAATGAAAAGACAAATTTATCTATTAGTTTTAAAACAAAATTACCGATCACCATTACGATGAAAAAAACCCTCAAATGCTTCCCGTGCAGTTCAGACTTCAGAGTCTGTGTGTATGTATCTACTCTGCCTCACGTGGATCCCACTGAAGGCTTCAGACCATTATTTGTTTTCTCTGAATGAATGAGATAAGAGAGAGAACTTTCTTTTCTATTTGGAAACTCGTTATTATTCGGTGCACTTCGTCGTGAACTAGGGTTTTTATTTTCGTTTTAATTTACTCTTTTCAGGTGCGTTGCATCATGCATCTGCCACTTAATTGAGATCACACTATTGTATAGTGATGCTTTAATAGCTTTTTTTAGTATCCATAACATTATCTTTAGTTGGATATTTTTTATATTTTGGTATTTTTAGGTCTTATCATTTGAATTTTTTAGTTAGTTTCCTTAAAAAAAATGAATTTAGTTTCTTTGTTTATATACATTATACATGGTAATGAAATATAATATTATGATGAAGTAGCATTTTATTTATCTAGTGATTTTTGACATATCAACATCAATCATAAAGACTAAAAACAAACGGAAATAATAAAATTAAAATTTCTGAATTGGAAGATTTAAAAGATATTAAATTATACTTTTATTTTACAACAAAATGATATATCTTTCTTTCCACGTGAGTCCTAGTTCAAGAAAAAAAATTAGGATAAAGAAGGATATTGTGTCCACAAAGTGGTGGGACACCCGGTGCATGTGATTTGGTTCAAAAAAGAGAGAACTCAATGAAAAATTAAAAAGGCACAAATAGCTATAATTCATTCAGCCACCTTCAATTACAGAACTGTCAAATTAATGCTAAACACTTGTTTCTACCTAGCAACTCCTCAATAGCTACATTACACACAATATATTACATGCACACAAAAGAAAAACACAAACACTGGGACTTTTGGTATTATTATAAACAGGGGAATGGTATGGCTCCCCATCAATTTTATTGAGTTTGAGAGGGATGGAATGAAAAGCTTGAGGTGTGGAATGGTGTGTCTAAGAAGAGGGTGGTTTCATTTCAGACTTAATGGCATCCACCAGCTGATCATAAGCTTCTCCCCATGCATTCTTCATCTCTGCTGACCACATTTCAGGTACAGCTTCTTTTATGGTCTCCAAAAGTGCAAACTTTGTCACCTTAACAAAACCAGGGAACATAATAAATTATATGCATTAGTCTTCTACAAAACTACTGTAACTTGTGCTTTTATCAATTGATTTTATACTGCTCATTCATTTAAGTCAGAGTCTTGCCATAAGTAATTCATGCCAAATTTTCAAAGTAACAAATAATAATATAATCAGTCAACCATAATCATACTGAAAGTTTATAATATACCTCAAAATGCTCGTTTGCAACACCAGTTCTAAAATGGGTAGCACCTAGTTTTTTCAAGTTTGATTCTCTGACAGTGACTTTACCAGCCTTCCGCAGTTGAACTGCTGAATCACAGGTCTACAATAACAATAACAATAATAAAGTGAAGTGATAACAAGAGACATGGCTAATTAAGTGGATGTTTGGTTTAGTATTAGTTTAGTTTTAGCTTACCATTACAAAGACAGACGTTGCATGGGGCTTGAGCTTGGGGTTTTGCTCCAAAGGAACGGTTGAATCTCTCAAGAATGAGAACAAGTTCTGAGCTGATGGAGCAATCTCAAATATCCTACCAAGTTTGAAGCCATTATTAGTTGAGTTGTTGATGATTTAGAAAGAGATAAAGCTAAAACATAAGCAAAAAGAGAGTTTGAAAAGTTGAAGAAGCTTACTTCAAGAAAAACTTGAGACCCAACTCTCCAGAATTCTTCTTCATTACACTCCATGATTTCACCACCAGAGCTTCTTGCTCTTCCGTGAAACGTTTTCCCAAGGAGTTCATGTTGTGTAGTATGCCAAGGTATTGGTTTTATGATTGTGATTGCAGTGGAAATGGTTGATGTTGTGGCATGGTTTGGCATAGTTTTTATAGGGGGATTCATTGGCCTTTCACTGCAACGGTGAGTCATTCCCTTTGCAAATGGGTACCCTACCACTCAAGTTTTCTTAGTCCATTTGCTTTGTAGAATAGTAAAATATATCCAAACAATCACTTTTTTTGGATTATTTCTGAGTAGATTTGGTTCATGCCACCTTTTGTTGTATATCCGAAGGTATGAACATTTGCAATGTGGCATACTAGGTGCCAAAAACCAGGGGCTGCTTCATGGTTTCGACAAGTCAACATGGTCGTGTAGTTGAATTTGAGCTTCAATTGGTTTTTTGGTTGACCACATCCTACGTAAGCGATGATCAGATCAAATCATATTATTTTATGCTTATGAATTCATTATACTTTTATCTCTCTTTGTTTTATCTTTTTCCTCTTATCGTCATCTTATAATCACTGCTTACTACACTTGTCTTTTCTTTTTAGCAACTAAACCAATAAATGAAGACTAACAACGGTTTCCTTCCTTTTTCTACTGCAATTAAGGCGTCGCATTCTAGTTAAACTAATTTATTAGGTCAAAGTTTATAAATTAAAAATTTATGAAATAGTATATTAGTTAGTGACGAATATAAAAGTTAGTTTTGGCAAAACGTAAGATATACTAGTGGAGTAAAACAAATAAAGCAAAAAAAAAAAAAAATACTTAAACCAGATAATTACTTAATTTAAAGAAAAAAAATTATCAAATACTTAATAAAAATTGTTGAAGTCTTCGTTTATAATTGAAAAGAGAAACTGGTTTACACTTTAAGTGTTAGATTTGGCGAGGGTTTGTAAAATTGATTTTGAATAAATTAATTTTGAAGTAAAGTAATTTTTGTTTAAAATTTTCATGAGTCAGTACTGTGAACCCTACAGGTGTTATGAAAATGCTTTATGTTAATTTGAATAAATAATATAACTTTTTGTGCACCAGTAGAAAGTTCTATTTTTAAGATTTCTGTTTGAAATAAAACAAAATATAAGATTCACTGAAAATATTAAAACCCTATAAAATTGTGGCATAAAAATCTTGGAGGTTATGAATTTCTTATTTTGCATATAGTAATTTTTTTATTGATTAGTTTTCACTCTGTAAGTGTTAAGATCCCTTTTCCAGTGAAAGTGGAGAGACTCCAATAAAACCAGAGGCCCCACTAAACTATCTTCTCTGTTCTCCCATTCTACCAGAGAAAGACCATCACACAATAATTTTCTGTACTATTAGTTTAGGAATAAGCATTACAGATCCCAAAGATATGCAATCCGTATCTGATCAGGTAATCCATACATATGCAACCTTATGATCTTGTTTTGAATATATAATTTGTTTGTGATTTTGTAATCTGTAATCCTGATTTGTAGCCACAATTATTCAGATATTAGTAATCATTTCTTATAAACAAAGGTGTATATATGTATTACATGTATGATCAATGATCACTAATTATTATAAACAAATCCAACATCTTTCTTTTTCTATCTCTATTTATCATTTTTTTTAATATTTCATTAGTTGCTGATGTCTAACTTTACTAATAAAATAAATTATATCATTCATATAATTTTTTTCATAATATCTTTTTTCTCTTTCTATCACAGCAATAACTTTATCCCAAAACCAAATTATGCACATAGAGATTTTTAATAAAGCGTAGACCCAAATTATTACAATCCATATCATTCAATGCATTTATGAGAATCCTTTTTGTTACAAATCACATCACCTTCAAATACAGGACTTTAAAAATTTGAACTTAGATTATTTTCCATATCAATCTTATTGAATTAGAGAGAAAGGAACTAGAGTCTAAGAGGAGGGCTTCATTTCAGATATGATGGCATCAGCAAGCTGATCATGAGCTTCTTCCCATGCATTCTTCATTGCCGGCGACCACATTTCAGGCACTGCTTCTTGTATTGTCTCCAAAAGTGCCAACTTTGTTACCTTGACAAACCAAAACAACAAACTATAAACAAAGTACTCTATAGATAAACAAAAGCAAAACTTATGCAAGATTGACATAAAGTACTGATGTAAGTATCCCCCATTATATTATTTTACACCACTCTCATGCATTTCAATGAAATCTCACATAACTTACGTCAAAACTTAATTCAAACATTGATATAACAAACAGACCAAATGTCATTTTCAACTTTTATGTGTTGATAGTTGACACTAACAAATAAACCATCTTTTTCAGCTATATATGTGCTTATGTTGTAAGAATATATAAATACATACCTCAAAATGCTCAGCTGCAACACCGGCTTTAAAATGAGTAGCACCTAATTTTTTCAAGTTTGATTCCCTCACAGTGACTTTACCAGCTTTCCTCAGTTGAGCAGCTGACTCACATGTCTGCAATAACAAAAAAATAAACAAATTGTTAACAATATACCAATGTAACTTGTGTTGTAAACTAAACATCATCATAATAGTGTTAAATTGGAGTCTTGTCTAGAAGTCTTGCTAATTTGTTATCCTACCAAATAGTGAGTGGTGAGAAATGAAGTGATGACAAAAGTGAAATGAATGAAGTGATAAAATTACCATGACAAAGACAGCCATGGCCTGGGGCTTGAGCTTGGGATTTTCCTCCAAAGGAACGTTTGAATCTTTCAAGAATGAGAACAATTGCTTAGCTGCAGGAGCAATCTCCAATATTCTAAATGTAAAATTGAAAGTCACGTATCAGTCATAATAAGTTTGTGTTGAAAATATGCAGTATGGTGTATTGATTAGTAGTCGGTGATAGGTTGAAAGAGTTGAAGAAATTAAATGGAGCTTACTTGCTGAAAAACTTGAGACTGAGTTCTGCAGAATTCTTCTTCATTGCTTCCCATGATTTCAGCACAAGAGCTTCTTGCTCTTCTGTGAAAACTCTTCCATCCATGTTTGTGATGGTATATGCTTAGCTAGTAGTATGTGTAAGAATGTGATATGACAGAAGTGGTTGGTGTTGTGGCTTGCTTTTATAGTGAGATTACTTCAAGATGAGGTTGCCCCTTCATTGCAATGGGTAGGCATTTGGCTGTCACGTTCTTCGATTGTCATCTTTCCAAGAAAATAAATCAATCAATTAAAATATTAAAATAATCACCATTTTTTTAAGAGGAATATTTCTTTTTATACAGGATTTTCCAAATCCATTTCTAAACCGTGATTATATAATAGTTGGTATTAGATTACCTAAATTAAGAAAAAAAAATTATTTTTGATATAATTTTTAGTAAGTTATCTACTATATTTCTTTTAGTTTCTCTCTCTTCAAATATAATAAAGTTGGAAAGAAAAGTATAATTAAAAAAGTTATATTATCTTGAAATTCTAAAAAGTATAGATAAATGAACATTTTTTTCTTTAAAAGCTAATATTATATAAAACATAGAGAATAATTTTTTTTCTAGTAACTAAACCTGAGATGAACCATGTGTATGAGAAGTTATGCAACTTAATTTAAGATTAAAAAGAACTATGTAACTTAATCAAGGATAGTAACACATTTTTGAAAATTAAAGTGACAATAAATAATATATTTAAAAACTAAAATAATAACATAAGGTTATTTTATTTCGTTTTTAGTTTTAGTCTTAGAAATTAATATGATAAATATTTTAGACCTATCCTGGTTTATATAATGTTTATTTAATAGAATTGATGGTAAATATAGATAATATGAGTCTATACAAATAATGTAGTGCACTATATCGTACCCCCCAAAAAAAAATATTATGTATTATGTTAACAAACAATTTCAACATGCACTGTATCATTGGTATAATATATAGTTTATGGTTAGTATAGACTCAGAATAGTTATACTACACAAACTAACACACTAATCAAATCATAAAGCATTTGTATTAACAATATATTAAACATATTATTAGTATTTTCAAATTCATTAAAACTTAAACACGTGCATAATATTTGCAAAGTTCATGCCCTGGCTGGAGCAGGACACTTGGCTTTTTCTGCATTTCATATTCACTTAGTCTCTGTACCTGCATAATTTTATGTTTTAATTAGTCTTTGGACTTACTAATTAATTGTTTAATATTTCATTAAAATAATTACAGTTTTCTTTAGGATCTTCCATTCAGATTCTTAAAATGTAAAATTACTATTAAATTATCTTGTTTATTTTTTATTTCACAGTTTTTAAAATTTAATCAATGAGATACAGCCATTTTATTATTCGACAGAAGAAAAGAAAAAGCATGCAGTTTTAAACAATGTCTGGAGAAAAATTATGTTAACTTTCTTTACCACAACTTTCAAAGACAGCTACAAGTGAAAACATCACACCCTTAATGCTAAAGGTTGTCGTAACGTGCAGGAAAATATTCAGTAATCAGAGCATAATTTTTCAAAGTGGCCTCGGATCAAAATTTCTCCCATTTTCAAAACAAAGAATCAACTGCATCACCAACCAAAACCAAAGCCACTGAATATAGCATTTTAAAAAGCATATTGACAAAAAGTAGAACGAAGGAACAAAAGAAAAGGAAAAGAGAGTGAACTGATATACAATGCAGAGTACAAAAAGGCATTGTCAACCACATCCATAGTTTATATCAGGTGTTGCAGCAACAGCTGAAAATGGAATTTCAATTCTCTCTTTCACTACGCAGCGAGCTTCCCCATTTTCCCACACCAGAATTCTCCCAGGTGGACACTGAATACTTGGTCTCTCACCCCCATCTTTAGTTGTAGATCTCTCCACATGTTCTACTCTGGGACGCCAGCCTTGCACGCTGAAACGAGTGCCTAACTTTGGCCCAAAACCAGACAAACTTAGTATTGATACCACGCCAACTACCGTGAGCATTGTTTTGGCTGCCGAAGTTATGAAAAATCCCAATCCTTTTCTCGAGCTTTTAGCCTCATTTTCAACGTGGTTTTGATCTTTTTCACTGAGATTCTTGTTTGCCTCAGTCATTGGATCAAGCGTCATTAACCCATTGCGAACAGACTTGTTCACGGAAGGAATCTGAGAGAGATATTCCTTGTCCATAGACACAGAGTATGGAGGGCGGCTAGGATATGGAGGAAGTAGTAGATCATTGCTGTGCTCCACTGTTTCACTAGCAAAAGTGGAAGCTTCATGTATCACTTCCAATTCCTTACCTTTGTACTCACTGAGCTTGTCAATTAACATTTTGCGACTGTTTTCAATCTCAGCCAAGGCAATTTCTCTTTCATATCGCTGTTGTTGTTGCAGAACCTGTAAATAGCACAACAATACATATGATTCGCAAACTATTATCTCAGTCATAATTTGATTATTTTCCCATAGCAACTCATAAAAAATCAGAAAAAACTTCTAATATCATCTTCAAGCACTAATATAAGTTCAATGATAATAACCTCAAAATAATAAACAAAATCATATTCTAGCAGCGTCACAAAGTAGGAAAGAGTGTGAAGGACATCACATACGTCCAAACTCCAATTAGTCAAGTTTCAAGTTTCACTTCAAAGTGTGGATTTGCTAGGCCAAGAATGAAGAAACCATGAATTTAGAATGTAAATATGCAATGCAGGGGAAAACTGTGTTTGTAAGAAAGCAGAAACGTAAACACACCACATTTCCACAATAGTCTAATCAAGCATCTAATACAATCCGGGACTGTTTAGTTTAAGAAATGCTTTCTTTTTTCAGTTTTTATTACAAAAAATACCATTTTATTTACTATTTTTAAGGGTCTGCATAAAAATAATGAAAAATTGTCTTCATTCATTAGCATTTGATCAATCCATGAAGCAACTAAAGCTTTCTGGGCTGAAAATACACTGCAGATTCTTGTGGTAGCTAGTAGCTACTTTCGTCACTAATGGAGTTTATTGGTATTTAATACCGACAAGAATGAACCGAAGCTGGTATGCAAAAAAAAATTCCATAACTTTTACACACCCAAATCCCAAAGTCACTCACCCAAATCAAGTACCCAACCAAAAACCTTATCTAAAACAAACACAATCCACGACATTCCACAATTCCCAATCACCAAAAAACCCCAAATGAAAAAAAACCCTAATTTCGAAATGGGGCACCTGCAAGGAAGAAAGCTGAGTCTCCAAGGCTTCAAGGGCATCGCAAATGCTGAGAAGTCGTTCGGTGGCCTCTTCATCGTCGTCGTCGGCGTGCGGCGAGGGGCCATTGGCGGTGGCTTTGTGGATGCAATTGCTGATTTTCAATCGAAGTTCTGTGGCTCTCGCCAACACTAACCCTATGCCTTCCTCTTCCATTCTCCTCTCTCTTCTCTCTCTCTGTCTCTCTGTCACTCTTTGTTTGTTTCCTCTGTTGGGTTCTATTCTACCCTAAATTCAAAGCTTGTAATTTCAATTTCCGAAATATTAATTTTGTGAATTTGTAAGGAAAAAAAAAAAGTTTGACATGAAAACCGAACCCGCCAAATGCTTCTTCCTCTATCGCTGTCTCCCGGTGGTGGGGATTGTGATCAAGTGATTCTCGTGCTCCATAGAGAAAGAAAATCTACTCTCACCAACTTTTGCATTTTTGTCAAACTTCCCAAACAGACAAATATTAATATCAACACTTTTTATCATTTCCACAAATTACTTTTCAATGTTCATCTCTTTTCTTTTATTTAATTCATTTCACTCTGTTAAAATACTAATTTATTTTATTAAAATTGCTAGTAGTTTGAATATTGGAATTTTACTTTTAAAAGTAGTATTCCTTCACCTTTTGTAGTGCCGTGGGGCTATGATTCTCGCAAACCTGGTCATGGAATATAATTTCCGTAGTCTAAAAATGATGAGGAAAGTTTGATATCTCCCTAATAAAAAAATAAGAAAATTTGATGAGTTGGTGAGAATATTTCAACAAAAGTTGAAGCAAATTTACAAAATAATAAAAAATAATTGCTTTTTAAGGATCATTAGTTCATCAGATAAATTTACCAATTATATGTTGATATAAAATTCAGTAAAGGTGGCAGAGCCTCCTAGTTAGAATTTTATATAAAATATAAAATTATAAGCTTTCAATAAAGGTGGCAGAGCCTCCTAGTTAGGAATTTATAATTTTACAAAATTTTATAATTTTACAAAATTTTTATAACTTTATATCAAATATAAGAAGATATAAATTTAAACAGAATATAAGCAGATCAAAATAGAAAAAGAGCGGAAAAGAAGGATAAGCAAATGAACTGTAAACATGCCTTAATAGAATACACAGTAAGTTATTTTATATAGTATAGTTTAGAATATAATAACTAGAAGATCTTATGTTAACTTTGAAATTAAAAGATTTTCAGAACTTTCGTCTTCTGGATATTAAGAAGACCTCTTTCAGGACTTACGACTGCCCTTCACTAGGGTCTTACTTTGGCCTGTTCTGGTCAATTCACCTACCTCAACGAAAATTTTATTTCTTTTAATCTCAATCTTAACATAAAACCATCAAGTTTAAATTATATTCGCATATACTATATAAAATAACTAAGGCATCTATTAAGACATGATTAAAAATTTAGCCAGACATAATCATAATGACTTACATTATGTTCTTCAAAATAAGAAAAAGAGAGCAATCTTATGAAGAGAGTAGAGAGAAGGCAGAGTTTCTCACACTAGAATTTCTGATATATTGAGTCTGTGTGTTTACAACTTAGGAGGGACTCTCCTTTTATAGACTCATACATTAAAAAGGACAAACTTGCTACAGAAAAGGCATTTATTACAGATTCTAATATTTCAAAAAGCAAACAGTGTCTTGTCTGCTTCACATGGCCTTTGTCTGGAAAAGAATAGATTCTTTCAGCTTTTCTCTGTTACGTGTAGACCCAGTGTGGTCCATTAACACGTTACCCAGAGTATTGATTGAAGAAAGAATTTCATTCTTATCTTGTAACCGAGATGGTTTCAGATGTCTCTCCAAAGTCTTCTGTAGGCTCTGGATTTTCTGAAGTTTCTGACATAGATATGTCATTTGTAGGAGTCTTTTGTCCATAGCATCCGGATAATTCATAAATCTTCCGATTTATCTTTTCGCGTTGAAAGTGTTGGACAAGCTTGTTGTTTGACTCCTGAGGAAATGGTAAAAATATCTTCCCATTTTCAATTGGGAGGAACATTTTTGTTGTTGGAGTCTCCTTGATCAGGTTGAAATTAGCTTCATCCTTTTCTGAGAAAAACCAGTCGTTTTCCATAACTTGGGCTCTAAACAGATTATATTGGTAATCTAAATTACCAATTATTTCCCATGCCTCATATCCTTCATTATATAAAATTGGATATTCTACATGATCATCGAAGAGGACTTTGATGACATGTGTGGCATTTGATCCTCCTCCACTGATCCTAGGAGGGCAAGAAGTGATTTTCAAAGCAACATGATTCATCATTACTGCTTGTAGGTAATTTATAGCCTCATTTTCAGCTGGCTCAAACTGATCAAACTTTTTGGATGGAGGGATTAGAACTGAGTCTAATAATCCATACTCAAGAAAAAGTTTTGGAGTGAGAGCAAGATCTTCGTACTCTAATGCTTTGTATTGTTCCATATCAATGGCTGCTTTTCGGAACAAGAATTTTACCTTGCATGGGCAGTTGCCATTAGAGACTTTTCTGCATAGTTCATCACTATTGCAACAGATGTTTCTGGAATTGAAGTATGCCTGTACTTTCACATATATTCCAGGGACTTCGGCTTCCTGTCGATGGATTTTCAAAAGAAATTTTTGTAATATTTTAAATTTCTTTAGATTTATTTCTTTTGTTGGCGTTAGGGAGGCGACCACTTGGTCTTTATAAGAGTTGGGCCTTGTACTGTTTTGGCCTTTGGCTTGGATAGGACTAGGTTCAGGGTCAAGGGCCTGTTTTATAGTCTCTGGGTTGATGGTATCAAGCTCGAGAGATTTTTCTGCTTCTTCTTTTGTGTAGAAGCCTTTGTATCTAGGGTTATTTATACCTTCTTTTGCTATACATAAGTCAGCAAAATTTGTAAAGACTCCTTTGTGGGGTCCAGTTAAAAGTGAAAAATAAGTATAACATTTTCCTGAAGGAGAGGCTTTTGTAAGGATTGATATTCCTTGGTTATCTGTATTACAGAAATTATAAAGGGCACAAATGATACCCCTTTTAATCGAGACTACGTAATTTTCATTACGGTCAGTAGTTTTGGGTATGTTCCATATATGGTATACCAAAACATTGAATTTATCGTTCATTTGTTCTCTACCATAGTAGAGGTAGTGATTTGTAAGTATGGGAAGCTCTTGGTTTCCAAACTTCATTTTTTCTTTTATACTAGGATAGTTGACCTTTGAAGGTCTCATAATTACCTGCAAAACGAGATAGTATATCAGCAGCAATATTTTTTTTTACCTTTGATATGTTCAAAAGTTACTTTTATACCATTGTGATAGACTAATTCTTTAAATAATATCCATCATCTTTTGTGTGGTTTTTTATCTTTGTAGTTGGGAGTTTGCATAAGCAACTATAGCTTCACAGTCTGTTCTTATAGTTATTTCGGTTTTATTTATAATAAATAATTCGAAACTTTTTATAGAGTTTATTACAGCATTTACTTCATAGTCTGTTGATGTGGAGTAAATCTGAGGATTTATGTGGTATTTTCCTGAGGCATACCTGCAAACTTCTTCTTCTGCTGTATTTGCATATTTGTTTTTCTTTTTCTTTAGGATAGCTCCCCATCCTAATTCGCACCCATCACATTCTATGACTA
>Ga0209700_104436_pt1 | contig 25290 bp, 18 predicted proteins | sample SiratroredBW_FD_187528 | JGI IMG/M metagenome (GOLD analysis project Ga0209700, IMG submission 187528) | Root nodule microbial communities of legume samples collected from California, USA - Siratro red BW (SPAdes) (version 2) | ecosystem: Host-associated > Plants > Roots > Nodule | place: USA...
TAAGAAATAAGGGAAATTTTGGAATGAATTTTGTGAGGCATTCTGTTTGTGTGTAGTAGTATCATAATTAGTAATTTCTATTATTTGGATTTCAGCTTGCATTTTGCCAATGTTTCTGTTGGGACTCCACCTTTATCGTTTCTGGTGGCATTGGATACTGGTAGTGACTTGTTCTGGTTACCCTGCAATTGTACCAAATGTGTGCGAGCTATAGAGATATCAAACCGGGTATGCCATCTCATTTATTATTTTAACTATTTTTTCTTTTAATTTATACTTTATCTGAATGCTTGCAATTTTTGAGTGCTGGTGTGAAACTTCATTTGCATTTTTACTTGCTGAAGGTTTTCTATATAGTTAGTCTAGATTAATGGAATTGTATTGCCCTTATGTGTGTTTTTCTGTCTTTTTTTTGGGTTCTTGAATCTTGATCAGTTGTGAACAAAAGTACAAAACTGATCTAGAAGTTTGAATTATGACACTTTCTTAATACTTTTACTTGCCAGAGAATTGATTTTAGTATCTATGATCTTAAAAGATCATCCACAAGTGAAAAGGTTTTGTGCAATAGCAGCTTGTGTGAGCTACAGAGACAATGTTCTTCGTCCGGTAGCGTTTGTCCTTATGAAGTAAACTATCTATCAAATGACACTTCAACTTCTGGGTTCCTGGTGGAAGATGTGTTGCACTTAATTACAGACGACGATCAAACAAAAGAAGCTGATACACTAGTTACTTTTGGGTAAAATTGTCAATCTCTTACTGTGATATTTTATTGGTAATATATATATACATATGGAGCATTAGAGTTTATTCTTGACCATACTGCATTACACTGCTTTAGGAAGTTGGATTATAGCATTTTATAGGGTAGTTGAGGTGACAAAAGGTTCACTTCTAGGAAGGCTGATGATGATAGGCTCAGTAATAATCAATCACATCCAATAAACCCATATCCTTCTGTGAGAAGGAGAGAGAGTATATTAGTTTTTCCAATCTAATCCTTGAAATTAAACTACTTTTTATTATTGGTCTTGGTTATAATCAACTTCTTTTGGGCTTACTTGTTTTTGACAACCTGCTCATTGGTATTTGTCATTCAATATGTTGCAGTTGTGGCCAAGTTCAGACTGGTGCTTTTTTGGATGGGGCAGCCCCAAATGGTCTCCTTGGACTAGGAATGGGTGATGTATCTGTCCCAAGTATCTTAGCCAAAGAAGGGCTTACTTCAAATTCTTTTTCAATGTGTTTTGGACCTGATGGTCTTGGAAGAATCACATTTGGGGATAATAGTAGCTTGGTTCAAGGACAAACACCATTCAACCTAAGGGCATCGCAGTAAGTAGTTATTATCCTTTTCTTCTTTCCCTTTAGTCTAACAAGAAGTTATCACTTTCACTTGAATGCACACCGAAACATACCCAAAAAAAAAAATGAATGAATGTTCGTCTTTGGTTTCATTCTGGTTGAGACTCATGACATGCCTTGACCTTAATGGAGCACCCTCGACCACCTTGAAAATCTTTGGTAAAAGCAAAAGCAGCATACAACAAACAAAAACTGTAGAAGAAAAATATTGAGTATTTGAGCCTAACTTAACATGTGCTTATTTTAACATTCGTTCTTCTTTACAGTCCTACTTACAATGTTACCGTATCCCAAATTAATTTGGGAGGAAATGTTGCCGATATTGAGTTTCATGCAATATTTGACTCTGGTACCTCGTTCACATACCTAAATGACCCAGCTTATACGCATATTACTAACAGTGTAAGTAATGTTATGTATAGTTGGTTAAGAAGGTAACTAAGCCTTCATGTGACATGAGTTTTTAATTTTTTTCCATTATTTTTGCAGTTTAATTCAGTAGTTAAACTACATCGGCATTCATCTTCTAGTAGTTCTGATGAGCTCCCCTTCGAGTACTGTTATGACATAAGGTGATTTTAGCTTCACAGAAGTCTCTACTCCCTTTTCATTTTAAAACCATCAGGCACTCATTTTGACTTTACCTGCAGTTCAAGCCAGGTTGTTGAAGTTCCCATCAATCTGACCATGAAAGGTGGAGATACTTATACTGTCACAGATCCTATAGTAACTGTCACCGGAGATGTAAGAACATAAAATCCAACTTTTGGTTTCATTCATATGAATATCCAATGATTTTCTAGCCTGTAACATCATAAATGCTTCTTGTGATAATCCAGGCTATTAGCTTACTTTGTTTGGGTGTCCTGAAAAGCAACAACGTGAATATCATTGGACGTAAGTATTTCAATTGAGGAAACTAAAATATATATATGATTAAATGTTCTTCAACTTTTCAATTATTTTGGTTAATCATGCTTCTTATCAATAAGCCACAACTGCTACATTTTGCGGTTCTTCTGGAATTGTGGAGCATTCACTAATACTTGTCTTTTTTGTCTGTTTTTGTTTGACAAATCTTACATCAATACTATGACAAAGACGTCTATAACTTCTTCCACTGTTACCGCTGATGTTTTGATACATACCTAGAATATTCATAGTATTATTTATCTTGATACAGAGAACTTCATGTCTGGTTACCATATAGTGTTTGACCGCGACAACATGATTCTCGGTTGGAAAGAATCTAATTGTAAGTAGATGTGCAGTTCACTCTCTACTGCTTCAGTGCACTGCATTTTTTCTCCACTAGTATTGTTAATGAGACATGTTATTCACAGGTTATGATGATGAACTCTCTACTTTACCTGTTAACCGATCACACTCTGCTATTCCTCCTGCCATAGCTGTGAATCCTGAAGCAACATCAAATCAGCCTAATGAGCTCTCACCTAATCTCTCATTTAAGATAAAACCTACTTCTGCCTTAACCATGGCCTTTTTTTTGCTTTTGACCATATTTTGAGCATACCTTAGGCTATTTAGTGTTATATTACTGATAATAGTATTTTTTTAGCAACACTAGAGAAACATTATTTGTATGCATTTTTGGATTCTTAGTGGCATTAATTTGATAATGAGTCTGTAAATAATGTAAAAACATGTCAGTATAGTTATGAAAATATATATATTTCCATTCTTACATGGTTTGTCTGACTTCACTTTTACTCGTTCTCAAAGGCATTCAATGCAAATCCTCACAGGTTGAATACAAATCCAGAGTTGTTAATGCAGAGACCGTTGACTCATGACTTGTGGACAAGACCCAATCAAATTGTGCAGGTTTTTCTAGAAAAACTGAGAGACTAGTTACAGATCCTCACATATAGTTTAAAACAATAGTTAGGTCTTTCCTTTTGACATCTTATAAAAATCAATTTACACGCTTTTATTAGGGAAAATTAATTTGAAATGTATAATCATGCCCTATTATTAATTTTGAATTAAATCATCATTATATTATTAACCTTCTACATTCAAAAGTGCATAAATGAAGAACAAATCATATGAACCACAAAAGTTCAATATGGAATGCAAGCCATTCAATAGTGCTAATTCTAAAAGAAAATCATGCAAGGTGGCAGTGCTTAAACCAGGTCAAAAAGTTTTGAACACATATATTGACCATAAAGATTTATGAACTCTTACCAGCCCCCTTAGATTCAAAAGTTGAAAATTATTGTGTCGTTTTTCTTTCAGCAATATTGGATGCTATTTATTTATAAGCCTATTGAATTTGTGTCAAGGGAAAAACTCATTTTCTCGTTTCACAATAAATGTTTGTAAGAAAAAGAAGGGTTACAGCAGATACTTTATGAATTGTTAGTTGTTGGGATCAATTACACAAGTTCAAAATTTGATGCAAAAGGTGGACCACTAGCAGCTCTTACTTGAATATTTTCTCTCTCACCAAGAGCATCGTTCCATCTGTAATATTAATTTAACATTTTCTTTAGTTATAAGATTTGTTTTCCCTAATTGTTTCTTTTCATTCATAATATTTTTATCGATTTTTCTAATTATTTTAGTCTGCTATAATAAATATTAGATTTAAGTATATTTTTATTCCATGCAAATTTATATGTTTAAATTCTCTGTAAAAAAACTTTTTCAGTCATTTTTAGACCTTAAATGAAAAATATTGAGCAGCATAACTAAAATAACAAAAAATATTTTCTATTTTTTTACACAGAATTTAGTTAAGAAATATATTTATTATTTAATATATTGTACTTTATTTTTCCTTTTAATATTATATTTTATTCTCTATGATAGTTACTTTTAAATCTTTTAACATTTTTTAGCGTTTTTTAGTTTTTATTATTAACTATAACTAATTTAGTACCGATAATTCAAATATTAATTAAAATTATATTTCAATGCATAATTAACTAAAATATATATTTAATACTTTATCAATAAGATAATTACATATGATCTTTTAGTATGTATTTCAACAAAAATTATATGTTTTTTAATTTTTTATATAAAATTTGATTAATATATTTATACACACACACATCATAATAATAATTTATCATTTTATAAGTAAAGAATAATTAGTTTTAATATTATGTATAATTTTAATATATTAAAATTAGTAATTCTTAAAAGTAAAACATATTTTATTCGTTTTCTAGACTCTATTTATGATATATTAGAAAATAAATAATTTTATAATGTTTTGAAATTATAGACATTTTTTATCAAAAAATAATTTAAAAGTAAATTCTTTCTTAAAAGAATAATAATATATATAATCATTTTATTTAGATTAAGTTAGAAATATAATAATTAAATTACATACCTAAAAAATATAATTATCATAATTTAAAATATTCTTTTTACCGTAGTTATATTAATAATTTTTACTTTTAGTGACCGTAATTAAGATTAAGAAAGAGAGTTAAAAGAATGTGAGGAATTTAAAACCACCAATATTTTGCTGGAACTACATGAAGATCAAGACATATTTGTATGAATTAAAAACATGTTCAAACTTAAATATTATGAGTAGTTTTATTTTTACCACCATGGAATAATTCAATTTTGAAAATCAAAACTTACTACTGTTCTCTTCATACATTAATCAGTTAAGAATAAATTTAAAACTTATTATAATTACAAACAAATTAAATAATTTTAATTAAAGTTAATCAACTTTTGTGAATTAATTATAAACATCTTTTATTTAAGTCCAAATGTTTCCATCCATTACTTTGTTATTGGGTTATTTGTCACTTTCGCTTTGTGCATCATCTCTCAAAGCCATGCTTTTGAAGAATGATGTCCTTTTCGTCGTTGCACCTTGATCAATATCACATATGTTATCCTTATCTACACACACATATTATTAAAAATTATAATAATGTGCGAGTATGATTGTCACCACAAAATGATAAAACATTCAGGTTCAATATGAAGTAAATCATAAAAAATTATAAATACATAATGTCTGTATATGAAAAACAATACGTAATACATGATCCCTAACAAAATAGACACATGCATATATTAGTTTTAATGCACAAAGGCATGGTAACAAAAATGGTGCACTCTGTCTGATTCATAACTGAAACTTTGATAAGTTTATGAAAAAGGCATCATCAGGGCATTACTTCAACTGGAATGTTCAAATGCTCAAGTCTTGCTCCTCAATGCAAGGTTTTTCACAAAGAAAGGGAAAATTAAAATTAAAATTTTATTTTGATAGCATTTGCTTATCAATAATGAATTTTTTTTATCATGCCAATAGAGGAGCAAAAAACACAGCTTTTCAGTTTTGTTCAGAATAAGAAAATAATTTCATTGCAGACTTCATTACATACTGGCATAAACTTAAGGGAGAGAAACATAATATGGAATAAAGGTTTTGTTATAATCAACTACTCTACCAGTCTAGTTTTGCTTAAATATTACTCTTCATTTAACTAACTTGGCTTGAAATATGTAAACATAAAAAGTTTAGTTTAGACCTCTTGATAGGTCAGATGAAATGGCTTTGTTTAATACGTTTTTAGTAATTTTCATATGGATGAGAACTTGCTTTGGTCTCAATTATTGGTTACAAGCTACTTAGTTTTGTTTGTTTGGTTGAAAAAGAAGAAATAAATAAATGAATCTATATATATATATATATATATATATATATATATATATATAACGTGTTATTTAAACGGATAAAAAGAAGTGAAAAAAATGTATTTAGATTAGTAAAAAATTCTTATTGTGAGTGAAGATGTCCAAAGTAGTAATATTCAAATACTTGGTATGATTTAAATTAAGCAAGATCCCTTGACAAAAACATTATCTGACATAAGCAGCACGTCAACTAGGGACGGCTGTTTAGGACTAGAATCACATCGTACCCCAATATCAGCAAAGATCACAACATAATCATCTTACTTTTTACTATCGTCTTTAGATCTTTGGAAAATAACTTCACCTTTATAAAAAGCCCTACTACATTCCTTATCTTATTAATGGTGATCTTTTTCTTATAAACAATTCAAATCAAGTAATAATACAATAGTTAGGATTCTATGTAATCATTATTCTTGGTTCAGAATTGTATAAACAAATGCCCATATAATTTTAAAACAAACTATAAATTAAAGACATTATTGACATTCATCATTTCTAGGAATTTGATCTAACGAAAAGAATTAGTCCCCACAAAAAAAATAGTAAAACATGGCTTAAATTTTCATTCAAATAAATATTCATATTTAGTATAATAGGGTTGTAGTAAAAGATTTAAGAGTACAATTTCTTAGATTTATACAGTTTCAGTAGACATAGGAACTGCACAAACACGCAGTACCAGCAACACCACAGCAACTTTGTATGTATCATCTATTCATCTTTTGACAAACAATCAGCTATTTTACTTACATTCTGAGGCCAAAAGTGCACTACTACAGACTCTTCATTACGTAAATATAGGACCACTGATTGAATAAGCTACTTTTTCATCTTAAACATTAAAAAAATCGGATTATACTATTTGCTTTTTACAAATGCACCGGACTGTCTGGACACAAATTATTATTGTTAATCATAAGATTCCTCTAAACTGTAATTCACATAAGCAGGAAAGCTCCTACAATAATAATTGTAGTTTTGATAAGACCTGGCTACCATTATAACTAACAAAGACTTGCAATGCAAGCTTTGGCACAAAAAGGACAACAATTACGATGGCTCAACCTTAACTACCGCATACATCCTATATCTGAGGCGCAGTTTCCTTTGCTGGTTACTCCTTTTTATCCTGCCATTTAAAAAAAAAAAGAGATTTGTTTTCAATTAAATGTCTATAAAGAATTGAGATAAACACTTTCTAAAAACAAAAGTTAAAACTTAGAAGAAAGAAACATTAAGTACTTTTCTCACAAATAATGAATAATAGTTTAAAAAATCATAAATGAGTTTCGCCAAAAAAAATAAAGGATACAAACATAACATTGAAATAGAATAGCGCACGGACAATTGACCACGTGGCTGTTGTCCTCAATTTCCGTCAAAAAGTCTAAACTTTATATCTCAAGAGTTTTATGGTAAATCAAATATTTCACCTTCGACATTAGGACAACATGAGAAGACCAAGGGTAATTGTCATAATCAATGCATCATGATGGTGTATTATGGGGTAGGGGATGAAATTGAAGAGGGGAGACCATGAAACTATAACTTCAGACTGGATTTAGCATGAATACGTAATTACATTATTCTGATTGAGAGGAGCGTGAATAAAGTAATAAAAGAGGAACATCACATATCATAAGCCACAGAAAGCTACCAGAAAAGTTTAATAATTTTCTTTAGTCCACGGACCATAAAGTGGATTGTCTTTTTGTAATGAGAATGCTTCAACATTACTACTCTTCATTGACAGTACTTCTTAACGAATTGATTTCTTTGGCCCCGATATCTCATACAATGATTAACCTCTTTATCTCTATAAAAACCCATTTCCCGCATCGTTAATTTCCACAGCTAAAAGCTAAAAATCATCAAAGTACTCAAATTAGCATGGCTACCATGGTTGCTTTCTTGAACTTGGTCATCATGCTTTCAGTAGTATCTACCGGAAAGTCACTGAGTTTAAACTACTATGAAAATACATGCCCTAAAGTGGAGTGCATTGTTGCCAAGGCAGTGAAGGATGCCACGGCTAAGGACAAAACTGTTCCAGCAGCTCTTCTTCGAATGCACTTCCACGATTGTTTCATTCGGGTAACAGAATTTTGACTCCCTCCTTTCCTCTAGACTGTTTGTTTCTGCTTCATTTGATGTGTCATTAATAAAATCAATTTTTCTTTTCTTTTCCCCTATTTTCTTGAAGGGGTGTGATGCCTCCGTGCTGTTAAATTCAAAAGGAAACAACAAAGCAGAAAAAGATGGGCCACCAAATGTTTCTTTGCATGCATTCTATGTCATTGATGCAGCAAAGAAAGCATTAGAAGCTGCATGCCCTGGTGTGGTCTCTTGTGCTGATATCCTAGCTCTAGCGGCAAGGGATGCAGTTTTTCTGGTATGTAATCTTTAAATCAATCAGATTCTAAACAATTGTTATGTCTTTGAGAATTGATAACTGCAGCTAAGGTAACTTGTATCTGCAAGTAATGACTAATGGTATAAATATATTCTACAGTCTGGAGGACCTACATGGGATGTTCCTAAAGGAAGAAAGGATGGAAGAACATCTAAGGCCAGTGAAACCATACAGTTACCAGCTCCAACCTTCAACTTATCACAACTGCGGCAAAGCTTCTCTCAAAGAGGATTGTCTGGGGAAGACTTGGTAGCTCTATCAGGTAAGTTATCCCTCAAGTTCAAACTGCCAAAACTTAACATTTTTCATTTATTCCAATTCATAGCTAAGTAGAGTTTAGATTAAAATATCTTTTAACTCTCGTGTAGGGGGGCATACTTTGGGTTTCTCTCACTGCTCATCTTTCCGGAGCAGACTCCACAACTTCGATGCTACACATGATGTTGACCCTTCATTAAATCCTACATTTACAGCAAAACTGAAGTCAATTTGTCCAGTAAAAAATCAGCCAAAAAATGCAGGCACCACTATGGACCCTTCTTCAGCAACTTTCGATAATACATATTACAGGTTGCTCCTCCAAAATCAAGGCTTGTTTTCTTCTGATCAAGCTTTGATCGATAACCCAGACACCAAGAATCTGGTTACGAAGTTTGCCACCTCACAAAAGGCTTTTTATCAGGCTTTCGCAAAGTCCATGATCAAAATGAGTAGCATCAACGGGGGACAAGAGGTTCGGAAGGACTGCAGAGTGGTCAATTAAAAGTTAAATCAATTTAAAGACTGATGTTCCAAACAAGTTATTCAGTATGAAATTGGAAGAACAAATTTCTCAGACGGGCAAGAATATTGCATCTTTTTCCTCCGCAAAAGAAATTGGTATATTTATCTCAAGTTAATGAAATACCAAGCATGTCTTGGGAAATAAATTTAGTAGTTATAAATATCATTTTGGTAGTCTTGAGTAATGAGTCAGGCAAGGTTCCGCTCAGACAAATGAAGGTATCCCTGAGTGGAAGAGAGTCAAGGTAAAAATTAAGAGCTCAATTTTGTGAGAATCAAGCCAAACAAACTTAACTCACAAAAAGACTATGATTTGGAAATGACATATGATTTTCTTCCATAGTAATGCAACTAAACCTCATCATGAATATATCCAATGTAGCCTCGGAATATTATTGGTGCAGACCGTACTTTTAGGCATAGTTCATGTTTGTGTGTTCACTTTCCCATTTTCATTCCAAAACTATTGTTCGTTGCTAAATGTTGTTTCTGAGATATGGGATGAAATGTTGCGAAGAATGTGACGGCCTTCATTGCAAATGAAAATTTTCTTAAATTATCAACTCAATAATTATATATGGCTTTCAGGCTCTAGCCACTTGACAGCACTGCAAATATCAACATGTAAACAACCTTTTACAAATGTGTAACAACACAGTAAATGATCTTAGAGATAAATTGAACCTGGCCCCTATATATCTTAAAAACATGTTGAAATAAATAACACTATAATTTTCACCAACAATTGCCATTCCAGTTCCCATCCACAAAGATTCTTGCCTTATACCATGTCTCAAAATTAAGCAACCGCAAAGTAAAAAGAAATAGTTTTTTTTCTTCATCTAATGTATAGCAGAGACGTGTATATCCATTTTAGGAGGAATTTATGTAGCGTGATCATGTCCTAAACCATTTCTTGACCATATAGATATGAGATGCCATTTTTCTGAAAGCAACAAGAATTTATATAACAATGGCAGTCTGACCCAAAAAACTGCTAAATTTATTCACAGTTTTGAGCTACCTTAAGCATTATCTTTTGAGATAAGAGCTATCTCTGCCAGTTGAATGTTACCACTTAGTAGTGATGCTTTGACAGATGGAAGGAAGGAAAACCCGTCAAGAAGTTTCAAACACTTTAAGCCCCATTTTGCCATCAAAAACTCAATAAGGTGATGCCCACTGCAAACAATTAATTAGATAAATTAAATATTCTAGTTGTAGAGCTACAATGAAAGTTCAGAGGATCACATGGAATGAAAAGTACCTTCGATTATGGTATGACGTTATAAAAGTCGACCCGGGAGAATTTTGGAGCAAGAATGTCACAGTAGCAAAGAGGTCATCAAAGGCTATAAATAATATGCAAAAAACAAACTTTAGTCCAATTCACAGAGGAAGGCGACCCATAAGGGGATAAGTAATGCAGTCCTTTTTTTCTCACCATTTGAATCATACAACACATCGGCCCCTAGAATAAGTGTGGGCTGTAAACTGAACAAGGGTGAATCCCAAACACCCCACGTCAATCCCAACACCTACAAATATAAGCCAAAACGTTTAGAAAACATAAACAATTAACTATATGATAAAATCTCAACATCATGAACACCCACAAACAAGCATTGAGCTTCCACTCGTTCACCACTTCTGGAAATTCCATGTCACACACAGACTTCCATAATATTCTACAGAAACACTGACACATTCAACCACGCACATTTTCACCACAGGCTTCATTATTTGGAATATGTTGAAACAATCACTATAAAGATAGCTTACATTGCACTCAAGTTTGTTCAAGTCACAAACTCTTCTCATGTTGTCAAGCACCTGCAAGTCCAAAACAAAACATGATGCAGTCAACTGATAGTATATCTATTAAATTTCAGGATCCAACCAATAATTTAATCACAAGCTTGTAATAATCATATAAGAATACTGTTAATAAAGAACACAGTCATATTGGCAATTACTTTATTTATTTTAAAAATCACATATATCTTCCATGAAAGACAAATTATTCAAACTGGATAATAATCCAACGAACAATAAAGTTCCTCTTCCAAGTATTTACCAATCACCACATCTGCATAACCAGCCGACTCAAAGTCAAACACTTTTAGTCGACTAGGCTTTAGACCCGAACTTTCAAATTGAAAAATTTAATCCTCTTACATTGGAAACAAGAGACTTTAGTTCATTCATTTACATGCTTAAACTAAACTTAACATTCGGCAGTATTTTTATCATTACAAAGTTTTAAAAAAATGACTAAGTTCCCATATTTTCTCAAGTTAAAGAGATTAAATTCCTCGATTTGAAAGTCTAGGAATCAAAACCAAAAGTAAAGGGAACAAAAATACGTTTTTCTTTCAAACAACAATAATTGGACGATATTAACGTAACACCTCTAATCTGGTTGAGTTATCCGTAAGAGTGACACGAGCACCGAGTTTCGCTGCAACCAAGCCAGGCAAGGAAGTTCCGGCACCTAGCTGAATGAACATAATAAGAAAAACGAAAATAAAGAACACATAAGCACGAATTTGAAGTAATAAGACGTACCTCAACAACGGTGGCTCCTGAAAACCGATGCTTCTGCTGCCACACGTACTCTGCAAGAACTACGCTGCAGGGCCAGACGAATAGCCCATAATCTTCCTTCATGTTCTGCGTTGAAGCCACGGAAATAACAGAAGAAGAGTAACCGTTAGTTGATTGGGAAATTGAGGTGTATGTGGAGCTGTTGGGAAGTGAAGAACCTCGATGATGGAGATGGAGAAGCTTGGAGTTTCAGAATCACCACCGAAACAGTGGCGAGAAACAGTGGTCATGGTGAGAGTGTCATCACATTCTTCATCGTCCCAATCTTTCTCTTCCATGGCTCCCACCAAAAGGAGTTAACTGAAAGCTCCAAATTTCAGGGGGAATTGGGATTCAAAACCCTTCTTTCCTAAATCATATTTATTTAGGTAAAATATACACAAAAAATAAAAGAAAATTAAAAGCATAGAATCCAAAAAAAAAAAAAAAAAAAATAAAAAAAAAAAAAACAAAAAAAAAAAAAAAAAAAAGTTAATTTTTAAGTCTAATTCTGCACACTAATATCTAAAATCAACAAAAACTTTTTATTCAAAAATGTATACATGCTGACTCAGATTTGAAGGAAAGAAATAAGTAAATTGAAAATTATAAAATATCTTTTTTTAATAAAAGTCAATTAACAATTTCGTAAATATATTGATTAAAAAAATAAAAATATTATAATATTTATTTAATCATTTTTGAATTTTTATAAATATTACTTTCAAATTATTTCAAATTTTATTATTTATTTATTAATCTAAATAATTTTATTATCCATTTAAATTTCTTTAAATTTATTTCTTCAGATTCACTTCTTCAATCAAAACTCGTCCATTAAAAATACTATCACATATCCAAATCTACACATCCCCTACACATCCCCTACACATATATATATATATATATATATATATAACTAAATAAACAATAATTTTTTAGAAATAAAACATAGATAAACTTTCTCTAAATAAAAATTTAATTAAATAGTTTTATTCTAATTATTGTCACGAGTTAAATAATAATATCTTAATGATAAATGATGAAATTAGTAATTAAAAAACTATAATAAAAAATTATTCTTGAAAATTTCTTGATTACATCAAAATAAATCCTAAAAATATGATTTTTTTATTTATATATGAATTTTCCATTTTAATAATAAAATACAATATTCAAATGATATTTTAGTTATATCATTTTAAAACTATTTTCTAGGTTTTTGTATTTCGTTATTTTTTTTAAAAAAATTGTCCAAAAAAATAATTTAAACTAAAATAAAAAATTGAATTTATTTTAAAAATTAAGGGATCAAATAAATTTAAAATTATGGGAAAATTTAAATTTATTAATAGTGAGATGAAATTAGATAAAAAAAATAAACAATAAAATAGGAGGTAATTAGGCTTAAATAATTTTTCTAAAAAGGTATAGTTCGATTGTTGCGCCAGCCCATTGGGCTGCTTGGACCAACTGGACAAAAACAAAACAAAATCACTTCGATTTTGCATTGACTAGATTGAATTTCTTTTTTGAAAAAAAGGTTGAGAATAAAAAAAAGTGTCACTCGTGAATTAATTAGGGTTTTATTTTTCTTTCTAAATCTTGGTTAATCCCTTTCATTCTGTGACCACGAATATTTCTGATATAATTTTTAGATTCATATCTTACTGAACTCGCTCGTGTCATAAAGTTTTGGATTCAAATTTTATATATGAAAAAAAAAATAGAAAGAAAATTCTCATTACAATAGAGATAAACCAAATTCTAGATAGAAAGAGTTTTTAAATAAAGATGACCTATGATTTCTGATTTGTCAAGGAAATATAAACACGAGTTATTCATCTTAAAACAAAATACGGAATCTAGTAGTTAACTTTTTAAGTCTTCTCAATTTAAATACTATTAAATGATATGGATTTCAAAATAGTTCTGTGCCATTTTGACACTAAATAAAACTAAATGTTCTTGACTCACACCATATTCACACATTCTCCTTGCTACTGAACTTTATATAATGATCCATGGAAAGTGTATTTAAAAAGATGAGCTGTATTTGAAGCAATTTCCTAAAACCATTGACACGTGAAGATTATAGTGACACATTCGCAAGGTGGTTTTGTTAGGTTTGTGTGCCCATCGTTCAGTCTACCTATTATAAAGTTAACATATTTTTGGTGTGTTGGATTATTTCATAGGACCACATTGTCTCATAAATACTTCAAAAAAGTCATACCAAAGTAAAACAAAACGCAAAAGTCACATTGAAAAAACTTGTAAATTTACTATAAAAAAACTCATTCACTTTTGATAACATTGACCATGAAAAACACTCATATTTAAAAAAGTTAATTATACTATATGGTAAGTTACGACCTAATTTTGTTTTTAATATTATATTAGTAAATTTGAATAAAATAACTAAAAGTACATTATTTAATTTATTGGAGAGAAAAACACGAAATTTAACGGCAGTCACAGTAACTGAGCTAGGACGCCAAAAGCGAAAGTCGTAACGGAAAGAGAATGGAAATAGCGCGGGGGCGTTTCCGTAATTTCGCGCGAAGCAGAAGAAGAAAACCTGGCATCCGAAGCATTGTGCAATAATCTTTCGTCTGAAACGCATTCTTTTCTCCCACGCACACAAACGAACCAAGGTTCTTCTTCCCTTGCGATCAGATCGCACAATTTTTGGAACCCTAATCTACTGCATTTCGCTCTGGACCTTCGTGTAAATCGCAGCCAACACTCTCTGCGAATCGAATCCTCTTCGTCACGTCGATCATTTTGTCGACTGAGTCATTAACCCTAAGCGTTTTTTATGGCTATGACCGGTAACCATTCCCCTCGCCATTCCTCCGATAACCACCAGTCGCGTCGCGCCACGCGCCTGTCTGCTTCTTCGCCGTGGAACCAAGTCGTGCGCGGCGAATCGGAGCCCGTTGCGGTGCCTCCGTCGTCATCTCCCGCCGCGCCGTCTCAGTTGGCGGAGGCTTTCCCTTCCACTGCCTCGCCGGCGGACGATTTTAGCTCCGCCGCGGAGAGTTCGGACAATGGCGGCGCTGCGAAGAGGCCTGTTTGGAACAAGCCTTCTCCTAATGGCGCGGCGGCTTCCGAGGCTCAGCCGGTGATTGACGCGCTTTCGTGGCCGGCGTTGTCGGTGTCAACACGAGCTGCAATGAAATCGGAGTCGGCGAAGGGTTTGTTAGATGGATCTTCTGTGCCACAATTGCAGGTTTGGTTCTTCCGCCGTTCACTTCATTGTTTCTGTTATTATAATAATAATAATTATTTTAATCATTAAAATTTCCTGCAATTTTTAGTGTCCCAAACAGTTGGAGCTAGTTATCTTTGTTGCATTGTTGAATTGATTCCTCGCGTGCTCTGAATTTTGTTAAGCGGCTTGATTATACTAATATGCAGAGTTAGTTATGTGGTACAATTTGGAAAATGCATATATGTGCCTGCTGAAGTGTGTGGAAACCGGTTCTGGATTAGTTTGTGTGTCAACAACTAGATGAATTGTGAAATTTGCTGGCGTATATGGTTAGTGTGTATGTGCATCGACATTGCTATTGTTTTAAGAGCTGATTGCAGGTTTTGGGAAGTGCTTCTTCTTCCTCCTCTCAGCAGAGGGAAGTCGGTGATAATACAAGCGCCGACAGTACCAACAGTGTGGTGTCAACTCGGCAGAAATCAGTAAAAAATCACAGTTCAAATGCTTCTTCTAATGGTGGACACCCACAACAGTCCGTGCCGCAGGCTTCCGTAGCTGCAACTGGGTCCCATAACTCCTCTCCAAAGGACCACACACAGAGAAGTGGATTTGCATCTAATGATCATCCGCAGCATCGTAATTCGTTTAGAAATCGGAATGGTGGTCCACACCAACGCGGAGATGGTTCTCACCATCATAACTATGGGAACAGGCGCCAAGACTGGAATAATAATAGAAGTTTCGGCAGTAGAGATGGCAATGTGCCTCCAAGAGTTGTTCCAAGATTTATACGGCCACCTCCGCCTCCTAACTCTTCTCAGTTTTTTCATCCTTCACCAATGCGGCCTTTTGGTGGCCACATTGGATTCCATGGTATGGTGTATTAATGTCATGATGATTTCTTTCGATACACGAACATGCTCTGATGACTGTATTCATTTCCAGAACTATCACCTCCGGTGGTGTTTGTTGCAGCTCCACCTCCGCCCCCAGATTCACTGAGAAGCGTTCCTTTTGTGCCTCCCATGCCACATCATCCCCTGTTCTTTACAGGTCCTGACCCTCAGCTGCAAAATAAGATAGTCACACAGATTGACTACTATTTTAGGTGCTGTTTTTACTTTGGTCTTTCAGTTTTTTGTTTTTGTTAGTTTGTTGCCATTTATTGGTTTCGAATGTTGACTGTAGTTGTACCACAAATTGTCTATTGCAGTAATGAGAATTTAATTAAAGATACATTCTTGCGGCAGAACATGGATGACCAGGGCTGGGTTCCCATAAAATTAATTGCAGGCTTCAACAAAGTGAGTTGTTTAGGATATATGATTGCATTCATGAAGGAGAAAGAGATGGATTGCTTTGTTGTTTTACTGACTCATAAAATATACGCTCTTAAAAAAGTATAAATAATTAACCTACTTTAGTGTAGATGGATTAAATTGTATCTAATGACCATTTTTCTTTTACTGGATTGACTGATTGGGTGTTTCTTGCCTAGGCTATGATTTGTCAATCCTGTAAAAGACAGATGGAGTGTTCTTATTTTGATCAAATTACGTTTTAACTTAGTTGGTCTTTCCATACATTCATGGGATGACAAATATTGGTAGCATGTATATGGTTTCACAGTTTGCACCATATCAGTAGAAAGTATGTTCAAGGAGTGGGGAATACATGGCTCTCTAAGATCAAGTTTTTGCATTGAAATCATTGAAGTAACAATGTGTACATTGTAAGTGGTACGATTTTAGCACCCTACACTGCACTAGTTTGATTTTTCCGTTAGTTAGTCCTTATAGTTTTGGGGGGTTTCAAGCTTTGGTCTTTGATTTTTCTTCGAAGTTCAATCCTATACTAGTTTTCTCCAATATGTAGTAATACTGGTCTGTTTAAGGGATATGGACTCACGTTTTGATCAATTATGTTGTGTATTAAAAAATTAAACTTGGAAAAACAAAGAAGTTACTGTAGGAAAAATTTAAAGCAGATGGACAAGATCTGTTTTAAAGGTTAAGTTAGGTTCTGGTTAAATAAATAAAAGCTTATTGTTGCTCAATTATTTTACTAAAGCCTTACTCTCTCCGTAATTCAAGTCCTTTTTTAACCATTTAAATAATTTTTTTAACAGCTCCATTTATATCATGCGTTGACACATAAATTGTTTGCTTGTGTTGATTCTCAAATAAAAAGGATAATGCATATGAAAGCACGAGTTTGATAGTCAAATTGAGGTTATACGTAAGTGTATGCATAATAGATTAAAAAGAATATTGATTGTTAAATCTAAGAGAACAGATAAAAAATAAAAGAACCAAACTTTAGCTCCGAATTATTTTTCATCCTGGATGATATATGTCTAGTGGTGGGAAATGTATGTTGACATGGAAATACTGTTACCTCACAAGAGTTGTATTTTAATGGATATAATGAGTGTCAAACACATGATGTTATATAAGGCTTTATGGTTTGTTACTTGTAGTTCAATGTATATTTGGTCTAGACCTTTTTCCTTTTTGGCTAAGCTTGAAACATTTTACTCTGGTGTAATACGAAGTTGGTCTCACTAAATATCTAGAATCTTAATTATGACTGGACAGGTGAAATGGCAATGGATAGTGAATGTGTGTGAGTGTTTAGAGTATAATGCCTTTTATTATATAGTTTTCGTCGTTTGTATTGGTGACTATTTTAGTGTTGAATATCAAATTAATTTCTTAATGATGCGGTTCAAGTTATGCATTCATTTAAATCTCTTCTATTTACATATGAATTGTAGCTTTATTTGTTACCAATGATTCATATTTAAATCTTCTATATACAGATTATATTAGATGCTGTTTGAACTCCAGTTTTTTCACTTTTTAATGATCACCATTTTAGTGTTGCGATTCTTCTATTGTCATTCAAATTTTGTAATGCTGCAGTTCAAGTGATGCATCGATTTTATAATTTCTCCTACTTGGATATGAGTTATAGCATTATTTGTTTACCCGGTGATAAATATTTTTATCTGTCAGGTTATGTATTTGACTGACAATATCCAGATTATATTAGAGGCTGTTCGAAATTCATCTGCTGTTGAGGTCCAGGTATTTTTTGGAATATTGTCTGGAGATTTGAGTTTGAATGTAGACATGATTTCATTGGGAGTATTTAGGGAAAACGTTAATTTTCTTTTATTCTCTATTCTATCATTTATAAAAGCTGTTGTTTTAAATTATTCTCACTGTCTTTTTATTATAGGGTGACAAAATAAGGAGACGAAATGATTGGAGGAGATGGCTCATGCCTTCTGTTCAGTTTTCTAATGCTACAAGCCCTGGAGAGTCGAATCCGGACATACTGGCAGAACAAGTACACAATATTGCTCTGGAGACAAGTAACTATGATAGTCCAGGAGGAGTAGAGGTTCTACCTGATACTTCACAATATAGATCTACATTTGGGGATTTGAGTAGTCCATTGCAGCTCTCAACTAGTGAGGGTGCTGGTCAAGTTGGTATTCAAGGCTCAAATCACTCCATTCCAGCAAGAAATTAGAATTTTAGATGTGCATTAGCACTTTTGTGTGTTTTTGAAGAGGTCTTATTAAGAGGGACACGAGAAGCAGGATTCTGAGAATGGTCTAAGTCTTTGCTTATGGCACAATGGGAAATGATTGCTCGAGGCATATTTAGGATATATGATTGAGAAAAGGAAGAAAAATACATCGTATAAAACAGAAAAAAAAAACGGTACCATCTCCCTATCCCCTCTCGCCAAAAGTACAGAAGAGACTTTTATTTTTATTTAATGTTTATTTTTGGTTGTGGAGCTAGTTGCACGACTCTTGTGAATACTTAATTTCTTTATGGGTATAATGTTGTCACTCCTACGGGGGAAATATTTGCTTCAATATGGGGAATTTTTGTCTGTGTTCCCGACTGCCCCTCAGCTGCTTTTTAAAATCTCTGGGGTCAGCTTTGCCACCACCACCAGTTTTGGGAGCATGTGTTATATCAAGTTCACTCATGACACGGGTGTTGAATATTTTTGATTGCTACCTGCTGCCACTGATGGAAGAGCAAATATAGCTTTCTGCCTCTGGAGCTGACCTTTGTCCTCCTACCACTTTAATGTGTGATTGCTTCATGTCGCTTGCCGTAATATCTCCCGTTACGTCATATCTGCTATGACAATGCTATTTATATTTTTTATCTGTTAAGGCTCGCCAAAACTCAGAACCCACAACTGGTCCCAATGGGGGGGTCATTTAAGACTTTAATTATACAGGTTACAGCTGTATAAGGAGAATATTATATTCCTATTTAGATATATGATATGAAGTTGCATGGATTCTCAACTTCTATTTGGTCATTCCCATAACTCCGCCTCTTCACTTTTCCCTTTCTTACCCGGGTTTCGTTTCATTACTTTATTATGACCTTTGGTGTTATGGGAATAATCAGTTTTATTAAAATTTAACAATTGAACAATTTTTTTTAACTTCATGTTAATATTTGACTACATTAATATTATGTTTTTGGTGGTTTTATAATACTTTTACTAATGTTTATTCCAGCATATACTACTATGCTAAATTTATTTATTAATTTTCCCGAGATAGTTCGTGAAGAATATTATAATTAAAATATAATTTAGTATATAATTTCTCGGCATACTGTAGGAAACTTGAAATATACTTAGAAAGTTAACAACTCGCTTATCAGTGATGATGATTATTCTTTCTCAATATATATATATATATATATATATACAGAGAGAGAGAGAGATTGGTTGGTTGGTTGGTTACTTTGGCCGTCATTGTGCAATGGACATTGTTGATGTGTTTTAAGAAACAAAATCTCCATTCCAATCACAAGTTTCTTAAATTTTCTGGTACTTGCAGGGGGAGAGGATGAGGCTGGTGTATTAAATAGATGTTGAGGTGGTTAGAAGCATATTCATAAATAAAAGGGATAGCCACAAAGGAACCAATAAATATATGTATAGTATACATTAAATAAATTTTGCATTATATAAATCTTTCAAACAATTTATTTAATGTATACTATATAATGCAAAATTTAATAAATTATACATATCTATAGAAATCTACTATAGATGTATACTATACATATACTATACATATCTGCTAATAAGTTATACATAGCGAAAAGTGTTTATTTACTCTTTAATGAATAACAAACAAGACACACACTCCACTCAATAAAAAAATTTGAGCTCTTAAATAATCACTTTTCATCATTAAAGAAAGTGAAAGATGACTTGTGGCTCTGTTCTGGTCTCTTCTTTAGGTTAGAGGGAATGCTAATTTGAATCCTTTGTAATTATTTTTTTCTATTATTCATATACTTTCAGGCTGTTTGAGTCTTTAGATATATGTTTAATATCTCTTGTTTAATCTATCAAAGACTTTTAGCTACTTAATTGTGTAGTTAGTTAAATCATAATCCATGCAAGAATGACATTTTACTTATTTATTATATTGTATGACCATATGTCTATACTTTGCATATTCTAACTTAACATTCTTCTTCTACACCTAAAATGGATATGTAAGTTAGATGTATTTATTTACACTCTGTTTGAAGCCCACGGTCTGGTGAGGGAAGAACTAGCGTAAGCTCATTCAGGGAGAAATATTAAAGTGGATAAAACATAAGAGTATTTTAATGGTAATATTAATAAATTATTTTATTTTTTTATTAAGTTAAATTAATTAAATTTACACTAATTATTTTATTCATTTCTCTCTTATTGTTCTTCTTTCCTCTGGTCAAGCAAAACTTCAATTTTTATTCACTTCCATTTTTCATTTCCTCATATTCGTTCTCCAATATAAGCATTATTCATTTGTTTAAATATACCAAATCAGACTCAACATTCCTCAGAAGATGAATAATAAAAAAATTATGTTTTCTAGAAAATTAAAAAATATTAAAAATAAAAAGTGTTATATTAATAAAAGCATATAACATTAATAACTGAACGTCGAACAAAAATTCAAAATTTCGAGACACATGCAAAAAAATCATAAAAAAAAAACAAAAACATTAAACGATAAAATAATAACAAATATAAATAAATAAATATATTAGTTAGTCCACAAGTTAGCCCAATATAATTTGTCTTAACGTGGACTTAAGAATAATTGAACGGACTATTACTTCTAACTCCTTGCAGTAATCCACATCTTTCATTCAACCGGCTGTACAACATTCCTAGTCTTGTTGTTTTTTTTAATATTTAAGATGTTAATTATTAATTAAATTTATAAAAAACGAAAGTTCCACTTATCACACTCACAGAAAATCAATAGAACTCAAAAAATAAATCCTATAATTTAAGTGAAAAAATATTGGAAGAGGAAAGTCAACAGTGTTACTTTTGTATGTATGTATTTCATTATTAATTTAAATAACAAGTTAGTGACAAAAATATACTACCAAATATATAGATAAAAATAAATTCAACTAATATTTCTCATAATCAATAACAAATAATTGATGTTGTGTAGTTTTCACACTTTCAAACAATGCATATACTTTCTATATATATATATATATATATATATATATATATATATATATATATATATATATATATATATATATATATATATATATATATATATATATATATATATATATGTATAAAATAAATAATAAAGGTGATTGATATATAAAGTTGTGAGTCTTACTTTCTTTCTTTCTTTTTTACACATTTATCTTGTATGTTGTTGCTCATTTCCCTCTATGTATAAGATAGGGAAGTTGTTTATCTTTATTTTCTTTCGGATGGTGTTCTATAAATTTCTTTATTTTTTTTCCTTTCTTATATGGAGTCGTTAGTTTGCAGGCTCATACATGAATATAAATATTTTCTTTTTTATTTCGTGATTGTTCTTAAAAGAATATTTTAAATTTAACTTAATAATATAAAAAATAGTTTAAAAAAATATTTATATTCATTTATATATTATTAATTGATAATAGATATGAAATATTTAATAGTAATTTTTTTTATGTCAAAATTATTTAATTCATATGTAAAACTAAATATTTATGAATAGTGTGACAAGATTTTATAACCGGTGATATAATAAATATACTAAACATCCTTAGAATAAATTTTAAATAATTATAATATCATATTAGAAAATAAACTTTAAATTTAAGTTAATTTTACAAAAATCAACCTGTAACACGACAATTAGTCTTAAAAATTAATATACTCTGTTTACTTATAATAGATTTTTAAATTTTTTGTGTTTGCTAATTCCTGTATCTCAGTACTATTAAAAAAGTTTCTATTATACCTTGAAACCCAATGTTATCCTAAAAAAATCATGTTATCCACTATTCATATATAATATATAATGATTCATTTGCATTCTTAATATATATATATATATATATATTAGATAACTTTTTATAAGTATAACTGGGATAATCGACCACATGGTTAAGATATGGAGTTTGATAAATTTAGTATATAATTGTATTGAATACTTAAATAACTTTTTTATTATTTACACTAGACCAATTCATCTAAATCAGAGAAATTACTTGTGGTAGGAAAGAAGTGTAGAAAAGTATACAAATTAGATTTAAAAGAAACTAGTATAACTTAAATAAATTTTCAAAAGAAAAAGTTAAAATGTATGAGTAACTGGAAAATAAGAAGAAAATCGAAATCCTAATTCCAGATTTAGATGTATATTTAGTATGGAATGGAGGCGTTGGCACGTAAAAAGTGTTAGCATGGAAAAAGGTTGGTAGAAGTGGAAGTGAGGCAAACGTGCATTGGAATGGTGGTTTGGCCAAGTGTTGGTCTTTAATGATCTTCTAAGACACTATATGGTCCTTTGGGAGTACCACTCTGCACCTTTCTTTCCCACCCTTCAACTCACTCTCTTCTATTCCAACAGTTACTAACCACTTCCACTTTTCATACCACTGGACAATACCACATTGCCTTGTGCTACCTGACAAATATCCATTATATGGCTGTGACAAAAGATTTGATTCTAATCCAATCTAAGGTACCGTAAACAAACAAAATACCTAATAAAAAAACTTTTGTTTCAAAAGCATAATATTTTCTCATTCTATAAACATAAAATAGTTTTCTAAAACAAGAGCCTGTCTTTACTTGGCATTGATTCTGAGCATCTGTGCATTAATAGTGCTGGCATGGCTCGAAGGGTCTCAATCAATCACTCCATTTTTTATGTGAAAGGTTTCGTTAGCATGTATGCATTATTATTGAAACTCAAGAAAACAAACATCTCCTTCAGGTCAATCTCTATTTTTTCAACAAATTTGGTAGTGGAAAGAGAAATAAACATGTTGCATGTTTTGGTTTGGTTTTGCAGGTACCAAGTAAGGTAATGAAGAAAAATAGAGAAGGGTGTTTAAAGGAACTTGTGTATTCTCTTCATATGGTAAGTGGAAGAAGAAGAAAAGAAAGAGAAAATGAGTAGAAAAGAGGTAGTGGCAGTGGTTGTAGTTGTAGGTAGTAGGGTACAAAGAAGGTGACATGAAGGTAGAGAAACTTTTATGGGAAAATGAGGTGTGGGAACACTGATTGATTGGGGTTAAAGCAAAAGTGAGTGGGTCCTCCAATGAAAGGGTTATTTAATATTATTAATATTAATATTTATGAGTACACTAATTCAAACATGGGGTTGGTGTTGTTGTCCCACATCGTTTGATGTGAAGATATTCACACACACTCGAACTACACAGCTGTCTAGTTCTAAGTTCACAAGCAACACTCATAACTAAGGTTTTGTTTCAACATAGGAAAATTGGAAAAATAAATGAAGAACTTATTTTGAAAAATATATGTAAAAAGTCAATTGCTTTACAACCCATGAAATGCCCTTCAACATCTTCTATAAACTACATCTCAATTTCAGTAATTTTTCTTAAATCCTCAATAATTAAAAATATTCTATACTATGATTTAAATTATCTATTGTGAGTTTAATTTTATATTTTTAAAGACAATTATCCTTTTTCTTCCATCATCAAGTAACCTATTCTAACAAGATAACCTATTCTAACATTATGAATATTATGAGGTACTTCAGTCTACTCGTGATTCTAATGACTTTTATGACCACAAGAAGCGTCGTATACAGTAAAAATCATAAAAAAAAATCTTCAGACAAGCTTTTCTACTCAAACTTTTATGAAGAAAACGCAAAAAAGGTAAAATTAACATTTTTTAAAATTAAAATTAGATTACTTATAAATTTTAAAAAATTAAATGAAAACATTGTACAGTAAAATTTGTGTATAAGATATTTCTTTTATTTTTTAAAATTTTTGTTGAAAATTTAAATACTTTTTACTGCCCTGATTGTGAATGTGGAACTCCATAGCATTTTAAACTGCTACCTAACACCATATTATAACCGGAAGTATAAGGTTGGTTTCACGGTAAAAAGGAAATAAGGAAAGAGAAGATAAAATGAATTATAGTTTCCTAATTTCTATAAATAAAAAACTAATATATTAACAATTAATATTATTATTATTCCTCTTTATATAATATTTAGTAAGAACTATTTTTATAGTAAAATAATAAAGAAAATGGCTAATTAAATTCACTCACTACTAATTCATACCTTTTTTCAATTATTTTTATAAACCCTAACTTTTTTTTTCAATCCCTTGTCACTAGTATATTTGTAGCTTTGGTTGTGCATATAAGAAAAGCAGAATTCTTAAAATATTTTGAATACACTGTGAAGTTAGACTCTACAAAACCTAATAAACATCTGTGTCTCATGAATTGTTCATTGAACTAAAAACTATATATTCAGAAATAAATATATTTAAAATAAATAAATACATAATATATACATTTTACGTCAGTTCCTATAAACAATAGAATCGTCCTGTAGTTTGGCTATTATAGAAGGACGAGAAAAAGAATAGAAAAAAAAGAGGGTGACGGAAGCATATTATAAAACCTAAATGTACATATATAATCACATTTTGGTCAAGTTTTATTTTAATTAAGGTGTTACATATGTATATATATTGTGTGAGAAAGAAAGTTCAATATATAATAAATTATAAGTATAGTTTTTTTGTTAAATATAAATTCCAAGTTCGGTTCAATATACCTTTTGGTTATACTTTTGTGTGAGAGAAAATTGAAAAAAAAAAAAAAAAATAAAATTTTTTAAAAAATAAAA
>Ga0209700_104437_pt1 | contig 25286 bp, 17 predicted proteins | sample SiratroredBW_FD_187528 | JGI IMG/M metagenome (GOLD analysis project Ga0209700, IMG submission 187528) | Root nodule microbial communities of legume samples collected from California, USA - Siratro red BW (SPAdes) (version 2) | ecosystem: Host-associated > Plants > Roots > Nodule | place: USA...
TTGTAAAGGGAGGAAATTTCTAATTTAGGGAGTTTCCATCTATTAAGTTGAGATTCAATTTCGGGAATTCTTAGTTCGTGGTGTATTATGTGACTGTTACTTTCTCCACTAGATTCTCCTAGCTCTTCTTCCTTTTCTTTTCCTTTAGATAACATTTTAATTAGCCTAGACATGACTTCACTTGTTTTAGGTCTTGGACCGGGACCACCTAGGGACTTACTACCGGGAACACCCTTACTCCGCCCTTTCCGGCTGACCAACGTTCCTCACTAAAGACAACTTTATCATGGTATCAACTAATTAAATTGTTATATAAAAATTGGAGCAGGAAGAATTACAGCAGAATATAGTACAGAAAATAACTGAACACATAAAACGCCCTTAACCAAACTGGAATTTTAGTTGGCAAAACCTGGGGGTTTGCAAATGAGATATACCAGGATATTGTCCATTGTTTTATGTGTTTCCAAATTCCAAAATGATTTAATAAATAAAAGAGTTTAAGATTCTCTGAATACGTTCAAACACGATTCTTTTATTTTGAAACTGTTTGAACTCTAGAAAATTATACAAGGAAGCAATTGTTTACGAGAGGTTTATATATATATCTTCTAAGTTTTAAATCAGTTATTTTCATTAATTTTTTATGACTTTTGTAAAACTTAAATACAAGATTACATTAATGCTATGAAGTTTATTCTTATTTGATATTAAAAATAATATTTGATTTTAAAAATAATATAATTATTTGTAGCCTTTTATGTGTTAATATCTAAGTTCAATTTGATAGTTTAATATGTTTAAAATAAAGAAGAACATAAACTTTTACTCTAATTTTGATAATTTAACATTTATTTATTAAAGTATTCATAAATTAAGCTACACATTTTTTTTAATTAAAACCAACAACATTTGTTAGATAAGATATATGAGATTATAACTTTTATGCATATCAATTTTCCTAAATCATTATAAAAACATGTTTAAATGGATCATATTTCCATTGTAAGAAAAAGTTAAATTACCGACGGATTTCTGTTAATTATCGACAGATTTACTCTAAATCTGTTAGTAATTATTGACGGATCAAAAATCTGTCAATAACTACCAACAAACTCAGAAATCTGTCAGTAAATCTATATACAATCAATTTATCGACAAATTTTAAGTGTTTCTGATAGATTTATCTCGTTGGTAATTTTTTTTTTAGTATTTCACAATATACTAGCCTTTAATCTATCTTATAACATAGTGAGTTAAAATTATAATTACAAAAATTTTCTAAATCTAATATGATTCTTATATATATATATCAAAGATAAATTTAAACTCCAAAATCTTAATTCCTTTAATAATTCCAAAGACTAAATTCTACACTAATAAATCAAATTGCATATTTATTAATTAATAATATTCTTCAATCGTATTTAGACTTTTATCTTTATAATATATAATTTATTTAATAAAATATAAATTACTAAAATGAAATTGGAGAAACATTTTTCCCAAAGCATGTATTTTAGTTATTTTTAAAGTTACTAAGGACAAAAAAGCAAGCGGACGCATCATCTTTTTTTTCGAGGTAACTTGATACTGTGAATTTGTTAAAATTCGGTAACTGGTTGGATTAGATATAAGACATGTTTGACATATTCACTTTTTTTTTTTTATATAATTAAACTAAATATAAAAGATTAAAATTTTTATACATATACTTTAAAAATTCTAAAAGACATTAACAATCTATTTTCCTAAAAAACTGCATATAATTCATTTTACAGGACTGGAATAAGAAAAGATATTTGTTGATATTTATTGTATTTAAATAAATTTTGACAAATAAAGAGTACAGTACTAGCAACTTTCTTTTAATAAGACGCCAAGTTTAATATGTAAGAGACACAACAAACAAACAACTGGAAGTGGAAGAGTGGCCAAGCCAAACCAGTTTGCGTGACTGCTTCACTTCTCTTCTTTCTCTGTTTCCCCAATTCAGTTTCAGATCCAAACTGATTTCTCTGCCACGTAATCCAAAATGGAAATCGCTCCCATTCCGGCCGACACCTACACTCTCGGTTTCATCGGCGCCGGAAAAATGGCCGAGGCCATTGCTCGCGGTGCCGTCCACTCCGGCGTCCTGCCGCCTTCTCGCATTCGCACCGCCGCACACTCCAATCCCGCGCGCCGCGCCGCCTTCGAATCGTTCGGCGTCACTGTCCTCTCATCGAACGAAGACGTATACTGTTCCCTCTCCTTTTCTTTTATCTCTCAAACAAACGTCGCGCCGTTTTCACTTCTTTTTCCTTACACTCGCAGGTCGTTCGCGAAAGCAACGTCGTCGTTTTATCTGTCAAACCTCAATTAGGTATTCTTGCACTGTCTCCGCGCTCATCATAATTCGACTTGCGATTTCATTTACTGATATGTGTGTTGTTGCAGTGAAAGACGTGGTGTCGAAATTGACGCCGATAATCACGAACAACAAGCTTTTGGTTTCGGTGGCTGCTGGCGTCAAGTTGAAAGATCTTCAGGTTACGAATGCAGTGTATTTTTTTTTCTTCCTTTTTGCTTTCGTGTATTTCGTTAACTAGACTGTAATTTTAGTGGGAACTGAACATGTTGTACTAACAAAAAAGAAAACACAAAATGATTTAATTTAAATGCGTGATACTGTAGAGTTTTTTTTCACGGATCAAATCACACATCCATCCTCTCCACTGTAAGTTTATTGGCTTTTACATTTTAGAGTGCTTCACAGTTAAACTCGTAATAGAATAAAAGGTTGGTTTCACTCTTTTATTGTATCAAGTTTAGAAAATAAGAAACAGAAGAGAAATAGGGTGATATTTTTGTATTCAAAAGTTAAAAGAGGAATGAAAACTAATATTACTTTCCCGGACCAAGCAAACATACTAGTCATGGGCTTGTGCAAGTGGCCTTTCTCAAAAATTAATCAGGTTGTATAATTTTATGGAAAACGGCTGTTTCATAAAATGTAGGAATGGGCTGGGAGCGACAGATTTATAAGAGTGATGCCTAATACACCTGCTGCAGTTGGCGCGGCAGCATCAGGTATTATCCCTTTTCCTCTACTTTTAAAAGCATAGTGTTTTGATCCTCAGTTACTTTTATATGCAGAATGTTGAGAATGTATGCTGCATGAATTATTTGTATAACTTGGTATCTCTATGAATTCTAAAGTGTCAGTTACTGCTTAATTGCTCTCTGTTGAAGACTTTTGATAGAAAATTCAAATTTTCTTTGCAACTTGAAAGTGCTGGTGGAATTAACTCAGTTCATTGATAATCTAGTATTTAAACTTCTCAGTACTAAAATCACTTAGTGAAAAACACATAATTTTTCTTTCTAGTCTGTGACTGTTTCGGCTAGTGGGATATTTTGAACACTCTTTTGGTATTAGAATTATCTCATTAAAGGCTTATTTTGTGATGCTAATGCCCTCTTTTGTGGAGTCTACTACAGCTTATAATGCAACTACATTTAGTGGCTGGCCTTTAATATTCGTATTGGTTGATGTTTATATATTGTTTGTGTTTTTATGCATCTTTGTAATGAGGCTCTTTCATGTGATGGAAGTTGTACATGATTTATCATAATATTCCGAGTGCTTTTGCTCTTCACTTTTATGAAGGCTGATGTTGAAAGGCTCCCAAAAGTTGTCGATATGTACATTTGTTACAGTTTGATTGTGTAGTCTCAGCATTTCTTTCTTTTCTTCTTTGGATGCATAAATTACATGGGTAAATAATCTCAATTATGGATAAATTACAAGGTGGAGAATGCTTTCTCTTACATATTATGGTAATTTTGTACCTTGTATGTTATTCTAAAAAGCAATGGATATTCCTTATTATTTTTCTTCTGCATTAATTTGCATTGTTGAGAATTACAGACTTGAATGAATAGATAACTAAAATCAAACTATGACAGTGATGAGCTTGGGGGCAGCCGCAACAGAGGAAGATGGAAACGTTGTAGCAAAATTATTTGGTTCAATTGGAAAAATTTGGAAAGCTGAAGAAAAGTATTTTGATGGAATAACTGGCCTGAGGTATGTAGATCTCATTTCTAAAATCACTCAATAATATTTGGATATTATCCCAGAAATTTCGTTTCATCTTTGATAAACATGTTTCTTTTGAGGTAAAGTGATGATACTAGTGCAAGGTTAGAAGATAAGGAGGGATTAAAATGTCTGCTATTCCCGTGCAATTTTAAGCTATTTACATTTTCTCCTTAATATTATGTTTGTACTCTGAATCCCAATTACCATTGTAAATCAATTCCACCTGTTCAAGTGATTTGTGAGCCTTGCTCCTATTTTTTCAGATTTTGTCTTGGTGTAGCTTCCGAGTTCTTTGACAGCTATTTTACATAAAATTTGATGTACTTACTAAAACTTGTTTTATTTGTTTTTTCCTAAATTGTGCAGTGGTAGTGGTCCTGCGTACATTTATTTAGCAATAGAAGCTTTGGCTGATGGAGGAGTAGCAGCTGGTCTACCGCGTGATCTTGCATTAAGTCTAGCTTCTCAAACTGTAAGTGAACTGAATGCCATCCTTCGACCATTTAATAAATAAGTTCGTACTTCATTTCTCCGAATGTTTATACTTTATATGATGCATGCTTTTGCGTTGTCTTATATTTGCTATTTTGTCATAAAATCGACATATAATAAAGAAAGTAATATTTAAGACGTGTCAAATATGTTGCAACTATTAGTCTGTTTTAAATTTCAGATTATTAAAAAATAGTTAAATTTCCTCTGGCATGTTATTATTAGATAAGTTGCAAATTGGTTGTCTTTCAGTGTTACTGTTAGCTTTGCTGTGTATATTCGGTCTATACTTGATAAAGGTCCCAACTACGAATCACAAATTGGATTCAAGTAATGTACCAAGTGCACTCTATGTTGCTGTTTACTGGACAGTATTTACTTTACAAATTGGATACAAACAATGTACCAAGTGCCTCCTCTATGCTGCAGTGCTTATTACTGGACAGGTTGAGCAAATTAATATACCAGATTTATAGAAAAGCTTGCTCCTACACTAGTGCATCCAAATTGAGTTGAACTATCCTTACGTCTGGCCACAATTTTTTTACTGGTTTTAATTAAACAATACATAGTGCCTGCGTATAGGCATATACTCGTATTGCAAACAGACGAAAAGATAAATAAATTAGGATACATTACTGACATTTGAAATCTCATATCTAAAGTTGTTTGCTGACTCGTCTATTTGTGTGTTTTGCAGGTGTTGGGAGCTGCATCAATGGTGTCACAGACTGGGAAGCACCCGGGGCAACTTAAGGATGACGTTACTTCTCCGGGTGGGACAACAATTACGGGCATTCATGAGTTAGAAAACGGAGGGTTCCGTGGAACACTGATGAATGCTGTTGTTGCTGCTGCTAAGCGCAGCCGAGAGCTTTCTTGAATGTAGAGATTGGTATTGTACCTTTTTAGGATAAAATCTGAGTTTGGCAGAATGAATTTTCAGTTTATTTGAACTTTGCCTTAGGAGTCATTTTGGGCTAGCATCATGTATACGTATGCTTGTCAATGTTTGATGTTGAAAGTTAAAATAAAACACTTAACCTCGAAGATAAGAGTTGCATTGTCTTTATGCATACTATTTCGAATCTTTCCGAATTTCTTCTACTTACATGCTGAACACGAAACTATATGTTCCCTAGAATAAAATTTGTTTTGTTTGGCGAATATAGCTGATAAATTAGCCAAAAGTTAAAATGTTAAATTATTTAATTGAAAGTTGTTAAGTTAATTTTTTGAATCAGGAGTTGTTAAATTAGCTTGGAGATATAGAATGACATGAAAAGGTGTCTGTTTATATACACATACATACAACAATATAATAATAGTTTAAAGTTTTTTTTTTCATATTTTGGAGTCTTATTTTTTAAGTTAAGTTTTTTACAATAAACTAAAAAGAAATGGTTTAAATAGTGTAATATTTCAAATATAATATAACATAATTATGTTATAAGGTCAAACATAATTTCAAGTGGTCTGAAATTGTAAGCTAATAGGATAAATTCATGTATTAACTTTATTTTAGCCAAACAAGTTGATCATAAGCTAATCTAGCTAAAAGAACTTTCATAGAATAATAGTTTTTGCGCATGCCATAAAAAGAAAATGATATAATTTTTTCTCAAATAAGCATTATAAAAATTTGCATTCTATAATCATATTACTAATGATCACATGCAAAACCAGGATTTGGATAGCTGAAGGACAGATGAAGTGAACTTCCCTTCAAACAAGTGTATAAGAATAGATCCAAATTTTAACCAATACCCTTTTCAGGTCTCCTTGCACTATCCACGCCTTTCAGGTTACAGTACTAATGCCTAGTTCTTGTTCAAATTTCTCTTTCTTCTAGTGCAACGTAAAAGTTTAGTGCACTGTGTATGTCAAGCTCTGTAACATGCTGTATAATATATCGCTGCCATGTTGCTAGTTGAGTTTACTAACAAAATATGCTGCTCGGATTAAAGGATGATGGTTTCATGGAAAGAATACAGGGATGATGGTTTCAACAGGTAAAGGTGAGAAATAGTGTTCACATCTAGGGGTGGAGGCTTAAATTTCATACATGAGGTGTATGCTGCGTATTTCTTTCGCAACTAGTAAGTCAAACTGAATAGACTAACTTGAGAGAAAGGCCATGGATTAGCAAGATCAACATTTAAAAACATGGATCATATTGGTAATAGGCCGACCAAAATGAAATACAGTAATCACATTACAGTTTATGAAGACATTGATACTTAGAGGGTTAGACAACTGGTCGTGCTGAAGTGAAGAAACCTCACCATCCAGTTAATATACATTACCCCCAAGCATTAACCAAAAATTAACAGTCAGCTCTTTTCCTCTTATCCATTGCAACTACCCGAAATCTAAACAATGAAAAGCTTAAAATAGAGAAAGTTTGGGAACTTTTTTCTCAAAAGGGACTTACGGTGAGCAAAGAATAAATAAATATACACAATTATACATTATTGGAAATCTATAATGTGAGTAGGAAACTACAAGTGGAAGCACAAACCATAGGTAGCATACAACAGATTAAAAGGAAGTAATCTTATTCTGTATCTTTTACCAAGTTGTTGATCATGTTTACCAAAGGAAGTGTTCCCTTCGCCATAATCTCTATCCTAGATGTATTAGAAGCATAAGAAAATAGAGACAGTCCAAAAAATATGAGCTCAGGAAGAAACAGTCTTGACGACAAGAATCCATGCCAGTAATGCGGTTCCAGATCAAAAAACGCATCAAAAAATCTCCTTGTGCCAGGTAAATCAAGCTTGAGTAAGATGTCCATACCAAAACAGAAGAACTCCCTTTGTCGCCGCCTTTGGATTGGCCATAAATCTTTCCACACTTGTGCAGATATATCTCCTCCGGAAAGTCCTCTATCAGAGCCCAGGCTCTGAACAATAGCATTAGCAACAATAGGAGCTGCAGCCAGGGTCCTTGCAACCATATACCCGGTTGAAGGATGCACCATCCCAGCGGTACCACCAATGCCAACAACTCTTTGGGGAAGAACTGGGAGAGGGCCACCCATGGGAATGACACAGTGCTCATCTTCTTCAATACTTTTCACTCTAATACCCAAATGTTTCAACCTAGCAACCATTCTTTCCTGTATATCATCCATTCGTAATCCAGGCCGTGCTACAAGGGAGGTTTCTTCAAGAAATATCTTAGTGGATGAAAAGGGCATTGCATACAGAAAGGTGGGTATCCTACTATTTCTCTGCTTCAGATCCTTGTCATTGTCCAGATGAGAATCTCTCCAGTCCATGAAAAGCATTTTATCTACATCATACGGGTGTTCATCAACCTCAGCCAGAATCCCATAAGCAACTTGGTAACCCGGGTTATACGGTTTATCATACTGAACCAAGCATCTTGAAAAGCCAGTTGCATCAAGAACCACTGTAGCCTGAACAGTGACACCATCATTACAAATCAGCAAAGATTTGGTATCCTCATGAATAATCTTGCTAACTTTGGCCTGGTGAAACTTGACACCATTTGAGATACATTTCTGCAGCATCTTCGACTTCAGCAGCTTCCTATTGACCCTACCATAAGGCCTATCAAGATCCTTCTTTGTTTTATCATCTATGTAGACAACTGCGCCAGACCAGGTGGTGTCAAGGCAGTCGAGCAAATCCATGGCCTCAAACTCATCCACCCAAACCCCATAATTATTGGGCCAAATCAACCTAGGGTTTGGATCAATAGCACAAACTGAAAGCCCTGCCTCAGAAACCTGCTGCGCAACCGCAAGCCCAGCAGGCCCCCCTCCCACAACAGCAAGGTCCACCACAGCCCCCTTTGAGGAATCATACAGAGGAAGTTCAAAATCCAGATTCTCCTTCTTGAATTCAGGAACAAGCTCCAAAAGGGCACTGCTACTAGCCCGCAAGCCACCACATTTACCCCATCTCACAAGTGGTTTCTTAGAACCAAACCTAAAATCCTGATTTTGCACCCTAGAGGAGCCTGAACTGCTTAATTTCTCCGAATAACCGTGAAGTGGGTGCAAAAACTCTAGCTTGTTAGGTGTTTTGAGCAAAGTATCCATAGCAATCATATAAATCTCTCAAAATACTCAACGAATCTCCAAAGCAATACTCAAAACACCATCTGGGTCACACTAAATAAGACAACTTTGCACAGTCCCACCAACAGTGAAGGCACAAAATGGAATTACAGCAATAATTAAAAGAAGCAGCACTTGATATTCATGCTTACCGTGGAGAAAAGGAAGGGAAGAAAAGGAAACATTTAAATTCAGAAGCAGAAGCTAAGGACATTGGTTTGGCCGCTTTGGTAATGGTAAAGCTCGTGTGGCCACCAGACACTCCTCTTCTGCGACAACTCTAAGTGGGTATTTTCTTTTGTTACGGAAAATAAAATAAAAAAATTGGGAATTGGATTATCCGATGGCCACAATTCGGTCCATACCTTCCTCCTATATGCCACAAACCAATTGGTTCGCTTGTCAACGTCGTAATTATAAAGTTTGCACTTGTCTGAAGACTATTTTTTTTTTTTCATTCTTTATTTTATCTGAGAAATTGGGAATTGGTACTCTTCATATGTGTAATTAATTTTTTATAAAAACTAAAATTATATACTTACAACAGTATAAACACCAAAAATTGGATTTAAACTTAAAATAATTAGCGCAATTGAAATTAAGTTAGACTTGAAAAAAAAACTAAATTAGGCCTATAGAAATAAATTCACCAAACTCTAATCTTAATATTGAAAATAAATTGAGCTTTTGAAATTCTATAAATTTTAGTGTTATACAATTATACAAAAGAGATGTATTTTTCTCATAATCGGTTTTTGAAATTTTGCATAAACTAATTTTATTTTTTATTAAACAAAAGTAAATTTATTATTTAATAAAAATACATATAGTTAATTTCGTTATTTCAACTAAAAAACTAGTAATCTAAGTAAAGTTTTAAAAAATATATTTTTGGCAAGAATTTTAAAATGATTGATAGGAAAATTTTGAACACAATTTACTTTAAGTAAAACTTAACTTACTGAGATCCATTTCTACCCATTACGTAAATCAGTGTTTACACAGTGTAAATCAAATGGAAGAAAAAGTATCTTATTAATTCTTTGTATATTTATTTTTTTCAATTTTGTTTCTAATCAAATATCAAAGAGTAGAAAAAATCTGTTAGTAAAGCAACACACAACCAATAACCAACCGCACAGATTAGGGGCGGCGATGGGTGAGTCGTCGGAGGAATTCTCGGTGGTGGTTTTGGCGTCGGACCTCGGCGTCGATGCGCGACCCTTCCTCGAACATCAACAGCAGCAAGAAGAAGAGAATTGGCACGACTGTTCTCAATATCTCTTCCCCGACGAAGACTTCTCCGATCTCGATCAGTTGCAATTCCTCCGCCTACAAGGCACCGATAAAAACTCCAATCGCATTCTCCGCATCGTCGGCAAGTACTTCCCAGGTATTTCACTGTTTCCTCAATCAACTCAACTTAATTATTGTGTTTTTATATTTTTTAGGGTTTCTTTGGTGGTTAAGATGTGCTTTATGTTAGAATATTAGGTCTCTTTCTGTTCTAGTAGTTTTTCTCACTAGTGAGATTTTATGTGTTACCTCTAGATGCTGGTCAAACTAGTTTCTTTATTTTTTCTGAAAAACACTGGGATTCAACACTTGAATTATTTCACCTTCTTATGTACTCTTCTTTTACATGTAAATTTCACTGTCGTTTTCGTTTGATCTTCAATTTATGTATTTCTGATGTTTGCTCCGAGGTGTGGTTGTGTGGCTCTGTCTGGGAGGATAAGAACACAACTCTATGTCTCAAATAATAAGAAAAAATGGAAAAGAGAAAGAAAGCTAATAATTGAATTAAAGCTCTGGGACTCACGAGGTGTGGCTCAAGTGGTGGTAGATTAGGCCTTTAAGCATATTGGATGGGTTTGATTCCTAGCTTTGTGAATAGAGCAGCACGTGTGGGGAGAGGAGTTGCACCTTAATTTGTACTCTACTCTCTTTGGGATTGTTTTCATGGTTTCTGGCTATGGGGATACGTTACTTTCGAGAAACGAAAATTAAAGCACTAGTGATTTAAATTTCTGTTGTATCTTTTGGAGAAGCTGTTTTGAAATTTGAATTACTTCTATTCCATTGATTTGGCACTGAAGTGCTTTTAAATGGTGTGCAGCAACTGTTGTGAGTGCAGAGCGACTGAAGAGATATGTGTTTCACAAGATCTGCAATGAGTTGCCGGATGAGCCATTCTGTATTGTTTACATGCACACCACCGTTCAGAAAGAGGATAATTCCCCTGGCATAACAATCTTAAGGTGGATTTATGAAGAACTACCTGCTGATTTCAAGGACAGGCTTCAAACTGTGTATTTCATCCACCCTGGCCTTATGTCCCGGCTAGTCATAGCCTCTGTTGGCCGGTTTTTCTTGAGTGGAGGGTAACTAATTGTCTGTTGATTCTTAACACAAATGAATATTCAAAAGCATTCTATTTAGGATTATAATTTAGGTTGTGTTTGGATAAACTTATAGGAGAACAAAATTAAAAGTAAAATGAATAAATTTCTTCAGTTAAAATTAACTTTTGCACTTCAGCTTTTGAAGAAAAATTTAATTTATTTTACTTAGCTTGTGCAAGTAGGGTCATTGTTGTCTTGCAACAGCTATGATTTTCATCAGTTACATTGGTTGATCCACTGTCACTTTTTACACTAATCCTATTTTGCTTTTGGTGTTTTTTGTTCTTCATATAGATTATATTGGAAGATCAAGTATGTAAGCCGGCTTCAGTACCTCTGGGATGATGTAAAGAAAGGAGAGATTGAGATACCGGATTTTGTGAAAAATCATGATGATATTCTTGAGCATAGACCACTCACAGATTATGGTATTGAACCTGATCCCTTTCACTTGACTGGGATGCCTTCATCTACCTACTCATTTGGAAAGTACGAAGACAGATGGGCGGGAAGGGATTATGTGTCGTAGTGTGTGTATTACCTTGTTTCATGAGATGAACTTGAACCTTTGTACAGAATGACTAAGGTATTTGTATTTCTCTTACTCATCTTTGAGTTTCTTTGTTTTTTTTTTGGTCGTGGAGCTAAACTTGGCTGTGTACGAATAGAACTACATGTTTTCTATGCCACCAGAAATTTATTTCTGTAGATTAATCTACAGCATAGTTCCTTGTGTATTAGTCGTGTGCTGTGCGCTGTACGATCATTACCTTCCTTCCTGAGAGCTTTTGAAGATGAAAAACATGCCGCTGGTATTACTGGCTCTGGTTTGTTAGGACATGACTGATGTGTCTTCTTGTTTTCTGTCACCGGAATATGTATGATGTATTTTGAGGACGCGTCTTGTTAGGTTACTTTTCCCTTGAGGAAAAATTGGGCCTTTAAACTTTGAGAAATGATACATATACACCATTACCTGAAAAAGCACTCTTCCCACACCGATACTTGAATATTTTAATTTATTTATATCATTAAAAATATAAAGGTTTATTGAGGTGGAACTTAAACCATATGGATTGTAATAAAATAGTAAATAAATAGGAGAGGAGATATGGTGAGAGATTCCGGTGTCCTTTGCTCTAATTATGGCATCTTCCACGTTAGTTCCAACGTCCTCTGTGTTGTTCACTTCTTTCTATACACTAGTCCCGACGTCCTTTTGCATTATTCTCAGTGTCCTCAGCATTGTTCTCGACATCCTTTGCACTATTTCTGGTGCCCTCTACATTGTTCCTGACATGCTCGATGTCATTACCGTTGTCCTCCACTGTGATCGTCGATTATTTTGTTCTCACCTCCGTTGATTTCTTATAGTGGTTCACTGTCAATTCCTTTCCCTCGAAATTCGTTGTGAACGACCTTGCTATAAACAAGTCCACCTCTGTGAAGGACTCCGCCTCTAATCCTTGATAACAATTGAACCATTAAATTTAGAAAACATTGAGCTAGTGGTTAACGTAGCTTTAAAATGTGGTTAACCATGTGGATACTTTTCACTTAAACCCATAAGCTTTGAGTTATGAATAACACAAACTCTTGGGTCAAGCTTTCCTAGAGTCCATGGTGTAAGTGTGGTTGTTCCTTGTGATTGTGGTTGGGATAATTTCAAATATACATTGCCTTCCTCTTGAGTTGAAATGACAATGGTTAACATAATTTTAAATTGTGGTTAGCCATATTGATCAAAGGGTTAAATGGTTATTAGCCCTTCAAACCAATAATCATTGACTTTGAATGAGCGTGAACACTGTAACTTGGTGCTAAACTGAATGATTAAGCTATTTTTTATGATTGACAGTTTGTTTGGAGGAATTGTGATTGATTTCATCAGTGAAGAGAGTCTGCAAAATATTTAGTTAAATATGAAATGTGGTTAACTATGGTGTGAAATGAGTTAAATAAACTTATCAATTCCACAATCCTTATGAATATCATCAATCCTTTGGTCATGACTTGTGCACTCAATGGTCCACTCCAAGATGTACCTTCATGGTTTTCATTGCGTAGGATGTTGGCAAAACATAGTGTCTTTATCTTGATGGTGTTTGCACCTTTTGTTGATGGTTTCCCTCTTCCTTATGCGATGATTTAGTTGATCAAAATGAAGGTGACTGTGTTAGTTATGAATATAAGCCTTGAATCAATGCTTATGAAGTGAATGGTTACTAAAAATTGTTTATGATTGTCAATTTGGTGAGACAAAATTTATAGATTGCATCATTGAACATGACTAGTAAAAGGTTTGGTTAAAACGGTTGTGGAATATGGTTAATTGTGTTGTTGGATTGAGTAAATTACCTCTTGACTTCCAAAGTGATACTTCTTGAGCTTTGAATGTCTTCAATCACTTATTTACATGGCTTGGGCAGACAATTGGTGAAGTTTACGGTGTGCCTTTGTGGTGTCCATTGTTTACTTCCATTGGTGACAAACTTGCAGTACATATGAATAAGTGGTGGTTAAAGTCATCCTGAAATGTAGTTATTCAAGTTCAGAAATTGGTTAAATTCCCAATTAGGTCTGAGAATGAAGGTGACTGCATTGATTATGAATATAAGCCTTGGATAATGTTTATGAAGTGAATGGTTAATGACAGTTGGTTATGATTGCCAACTTGGTTAAGACAAAATTTTTATTGATTGTATCATTGAACATGACTTGTAAAAGTTTTGGTTAAAAAGGTTGTGGCATGTGGTTAACTATATTGGGGTATTGGTTAAATGACCTTTTGACTTCTAAACAATATGACTTGTTGAGCTTATTGTTTTACATGATTTGGGTATGTAATTGGTGGAGTTTAAGGTGTTCGTTCATGATGTCCATTATTTACTTTCATTGGTGATAGACTTGTAGTTGATATGGATAAGTGATGGTTAAAATTGTCTTAAAACGTGGTTATGGAAACTCAGACATTGGTTAAATTCCCAATCAGGTTTGAGAATGAAGGTGAATGCATTAATTATGAATATAAGCCTTGGATCAATGCTTATAAATTGAATGGTTACTAAAAATAGTTCATGATTGCGAGCTTGGTTGAGACAATATGTATTGATTGCACCATTGAACATGGCTGGTAAAAGGTTTGGTTAAAACATTGTGGAATGTGATTAACTATGTTGGAGTATTGGTTAAATGACTTCTTGACTTAAGGTGGTGTTCATTAAGCTTTGAATTTCTTCCATTTCTAATTTGCATGGCTTGGGTAGGTAATTGGTTGAGTTTAAGGTGTTTTTTTATGGTATCGATTGTTTACTTTAATTGGTGATGGACTTGTAGTACCATATAGATATGTGGCACCTAAAGTTTTCCCGAAATGTGGTTATCCAAACTCAGAAATTGGTTAACTCCCCATTTAGTTGAGAAATAATGTGACTACATTAATTATGAAAATAAGTTGTGGCTGAATGGTTATGAAGTGAATAGTTATTGATATTGTGTGTGATTGCTAGGTTGGTTGAGACAAAATGTTTATTCATATAGCATAGTTGAAAATGGTTGGTAAAAGGTGTGGTTACAATAATTCTAGAATGTGGTTAAGTGTCTTATGGTATTGGTTAAATGATCTCTTGACTTTCAAAGTATGTTTTATTCTTTGGTGGTTTGTTTAAATTCTGCCAACCATTTTGAAATTTAGCTGATTAAAACCTTTTTATGATTTATAGGTAAATGTGTAACTTCTCCACCTACGGTGATCGATCCTCTTTTCTTTTACCTTCACCCCCACTTCCTATTATGGTTCACTTTGGGTCCTCGTTTCGATGGCAACTCCCTTCGTATTTTATCTAGCCCTTCCGTTAGTCATTTCCTTTGCCCTAATATGTTCTTCCTTTGTTGTTTTGTGGTCTCTCAACTAGCTTTCTTTCGTCTTCTGTAGATCCGCCTTTGTCATATTGTGTCCTTCCGAATCGCCCTTCCTTTCACTTTTTATATAATAATAGTTTTTCCTCCTTTGTTACATTGCAACATTCAATTTATAAGTGTCAAATGTGTCTCAGCAATAGCTAAGCAATGACTAGACACACAACTCAACTTACTAAAAGCCACGTAGAGGTGTTGCATTGGTGTCCCACAAAATCAAATGTACGTGAAACATTTTCCTTAAAGTCTATGCTAAAGCTTAAGATGCTCAAAATATCCTTTTCAAAAAGAGCGGATGGGTCGATGTATTTTCTGTCATTGCTAACATTGTTTAAGCTAGTCATGAACCAATTAAAATTGGGCAAAAAATTTTATAAGGCTTCAACAGCTTTTTATGATAATTGTTTTTCAGCTTTTACACAGTATTATTATTACTATTTTATTGAGTTTTTTTCGTCTTGTAATATGATTTCCTTGTGTTAATTGAATTTATTGTTATAGAATATGTTTAATTATCGTCAACTAATACCTTAATTGGGGCAGTTTTTAAAATTATTAGGAAAGACAGCAACGAATCTTAAATATTAATTTCATACTTGAATAATATAAATTCTTATTTTAATTATGATAATTAAGTTGCACTAATCCCAGATGAAGAATATTTGAAGTAGAGTCCTCGAGTTAAGCTCAAGTTTGTGTTTACAAAGGATGATAATGTTTAGAGTTATTGAGAGTTGTTTACCATAAGCTTATTTATAGCAATTTTATTAAATTAAAGTGATATTTCATGGATGATGAAACACGGGAGACTTCTGAGGTGAACTCGTTAACTTAAGATGTCTATTATTGGTGGACTACATGATCCAGTACAAATGTTTAAGACCACCAATAATCTATATTTTTTTAACTTCGATTATTTTTTTTAGATTTTATAAATTTAAAAGAATATAGCGCTTAGTTTATTATTATATCAATTAAAATTTCATAATTGTCATTTATTAGAATTTCAACATTTTGTTAAAAAGATGTGAGTAAAACTTAACTATTTTAATTAATTTTGTAATTTATTATAAAAAACTCTAGAATTTGAAGAAGAATAACTTTTTAAGTGCAAAAATAGAAAAATGGTAGGAAATAATAAAAATTAATTAAAATGGTGTAATTGAGAAAAGCAAAAATTATGAATGATGCAAATAAATTTATAACACTACAAAATAAATGAAAAACAAATGTGGAAGGGTTGCATAAATGTAAATTGTAGAAAGGTAAATAATTGAAAACAATAAAATGGTTTTGAAAATAAAAACAAAAAAGTAAACTGCCAAGTAAAAACAATTAAATATTAAATAAAGTAGAAGAATACAAAAATAGAAATTTATCGTAAACTAAAATCAGATAAGTAATTAAAAGAATATATGGAATATAAAGATGGTGATAATGTACAATATTCGTAGTAACTATGTTTTCGTTAGCCATGACCTTAGATGTTACAAAAGTTTAGCTCTGTGTAATATCACTCCCACACTGAGTTTGGAACCACATGTTTAGACTTTAGTAAGAGACAGATTTGTAAGATGATCAACAATTTGTTGAGTGATTCTTCCTCCACCTCCATGGTGACTTCCTGCACCACCATAATTTAAAAATATTCTCATTTTAGCCTTAAAGAAAAGACGAAAATAGCCTTCATTCATGATAACTGTCATTCATTTTTTTTTCCACTTTACGGGTTGCACAAACTGCAATACAATTAAAAAATAATCACATTGCGGGTTGTACAACCCGCAATGTATTTAAAAGAAATTTTGTGTTGCAGGTGGTACAACCTGCTGCTGTGGTGTAGTGGTGGTTATTACCTTACTTTTACACTTAAGGGTCTCCACCTCGATCCTGGCACCAACACTTTATGTGCTTGTTTTGCTACTAAACTAATTTTTTTGAAATATTTGTTTTTATCATAAATTAAATTATAAAAACAAATATTTCAAAAATTTTTTCTTATAATAAAAAGTAAAAAATAATAATTTATAGCTATAAATAATTTTTTATAATTTATGATAAAAATAAATATTCCAAAAAAATTTTCTTATAATAAAAAGTAAAAAAAAATAATTTATAGCTATAAATAATTTTTTATAAAGTTTAGTAGCAAAACAAGCATATAAAATGTTGATGTTGAGGATCAAGGTGGAGACCCTTAAGGGTAAAACTAAGGTAATAACCACCACTACACCACAGCAGCGGGTTATACCACCCATAACACAAAATTTTTTTCAAAAATATTTTGTATTGCGGGTTGTAGAACCCGTAATATATTTAAAAAAAGTTTTATATTGCGGGTGTACAACCCGCAATGTAAAAGGTGCAGAAAATATAATTGCGGGTTGTACAACCCGCAATGCGTTTATTTTTTAATTGTATTGCGGTTTGTGCAACTCGTAAAGTGAAAAAAAATGAATGATAGTTACCATGAATGAAGGCTATTTTCGTCTTTTCTTCCAAGCTAAAATGGGAATATTTTTAAATTATGGAGGTGCAGGAAGTCACCATGGAGGTGCAGGAAGAATCACTCCAATTTGTTTCTAATTGGAAATCCAAGCAAAGAAATGAAAAAGGAGGGAATTAAAAGGCCCTATGTTAAAGGAAGAAATTTAAATGGAAAGAAAATACACATCATATTTGTGACTTGAAATTATTATTCTTTTTTTCCTTTGTAATAACTTTTGTTTTTACGTGCATTAACTTAGGTTCACCTACCTCTTTGACTTTGCCTTCACTCATGCCTAGGATATAGTGTGCATGCACTCACTTATGCTACCCATGTGTAGAGTATATTGTCCATTCACTCACTCATGCATAGAGGCTGGGAATGTGTGAAGACACTGTATTAATTGTCTTTACTATTTTTTTACTGTGCATTCACATGCAGAGAGACTCTAAAGCAGCTATGTTGCAGAGATTTTGATAGCTTGACTGAGATTCTCACAGGAAAAGTTGAATTTGAATTTATTGTTATAAAGTTGTGATCTGCACCCAGTGAAGTGTCTCTTGTCAAGCTTTTGTTTGTCCTTGGGTGGTGGTTTGGGTGATGGTTCCTAGAATTGTATGTGACACTGTTTATTGTCAAACGCTGTGGTGGTTCCTCAAATTATTTTTACAATATAATTTAAACAAATTTTCATGTATCAACAATATTTGAAAATTATAATTTTTATATTATTTGAGAAACTATACTAAAAATAATTTTTTTATAACACAAAAATACCATATACATATAATTAATTAAATTTTATTTTAAATTTATTTTTGCCAGTTAGACAAACTTATATTCTTACAAATTAAAAAGATATTTCATCAATGAAACCAAATAAATTACATAAATTTCATTAATTAATTTTAATTCAAACAACAAATATATAATTGCATATTTTCATCAATAACAAAAAAAAATTCAATTACACCAAATAAATTAATTATATTTTATTTTAAATTATTTTTAAACTCAAGAGTAAATTTATAATCTTATCTTTTTATTAATTTAAAAATATTAAAATATCTATCATACCTAATTTGCAAATTTTTCACTTAATTCTTAATATCTTTCTCTCAGTCTAAATAATCTAACTTTTTACACATTTTTATCTCAAATAAATTCAAATCTACTCGCTCTACTTTACTTTACTCCGCAATCCAAACAATCCTTTAATGTTTCTATCTATCTATAAATCCTGGTCAACATTACAGAGAAGATACATACGGCAGAGAAGCTAACCTGCATAAGCAATTCCTATGCATTCTTATATGATCCACACATATACACACACGCTTATTTGGTTGCTATATGGGTATAAATTTAAGTCTTCTGTTGATCCTTCAAGTTGGAAACAACCTTTGGAACCCCATTTTCATAATATCAAATGGCAACAATCAATCAAGCATCCCATTATTCCATCATTCTAGATAAATCTAAAACTACTAATCAGGTCACAAACAAATGGCATATTTCACATACCAACAAGGACTAAACATTAACTCCGTTGTTATGAAGAATACAGAAGAGAAAGGAAAGACAAGGACTCTAGTTTATTAAGAATAGATGATCAGTAATAATACATAGATGAAGTATATTACAAAAACGTGATTACAGGGTCACATATACGATGAAAGCCACTAAAAGTCAAACACTAACAAACTAGGATAGAAGCAGATACAGCCCTTGCTAACATGCCAATATAGTTCTCTAGACAGAACTGTAGTTCAGCAGCATTCCTCACAAAGCCAGCAGCAACACAGAGCAAAGAGGCTGCACCGTCAATCAGAAAAGAGATAGTAAGCGAATAAATTTGTTCATAAGCTTTCTGATATATTATGCTGATCTGATCCAACTCCAAGTCATAGTCTAGTATTCTAGTGAATAGTTTATGGAAACTTTAGCTCATTTCTTAATTAAACAGTTATAGATTATAGTACATACATATCATTAGATACCATGTTTTTTTTTTTTTTTTTTTTTTTTATGCAGGATAACATACGTGTGAGTATATTAATGTAATCATTATGCAATTCACTAGATGCTTACCACCCTTCGATGAAGCCCCTGTCACCTTTCTTCTTGGAAGAAGAGAACAACTTTCTTCTGGGTGGGGGATTCTCAGTTGGGTACCCTGAAATCATAGGAAAATGAAAAGTGAGTTATGTAAGATCTTCAAATTAAGTAGGTTGTGTTTGTGCATATTTCTTAGAGAGCGATGCGCTGTGTGTAGAGGAACCTAGGGGAGGTTCGTTTCCCTGAGTCTCTGGCTTCTTCATTTTGGAGAATTAAAAGCTGATTTCTAAACAATCTTCACTAAGCACTTGATTGTACTTGAATCAATGTAAGTCTCAGTATTGAGTTATTTTATACTCATCAATATGTTTATATACTTCCACCACAATTGACATTGTTCATATATATATATATATATATATATATATATATATATATATATAATATATGGGGAAGAGAGAATTATGTGTGTGAAAGGAATGTATCATATAACTTATTATTTGTTTTTTTTAAGTGCAATTAGTATTGAGGAAAAGGAAGGTTGATTAAACTGTACAAGAATTTTGACAAGAACTTTTATCCCTTGTGTGAATGTGAATTCAATTTTTCTTACATCAACTTTTTTCAATTTGATGGATAATCTTTTAATATCTTCCAATGTCCAGAAACTAATCAATTAACTGCAATCGAAACTGTTTGTAGTTCGAATTTGGACAATAATTCTCTAAATCTCCATTTTCCGAGTTGTGAATAGAATTTTTTTCATGAATTTTAACATAATTATTATAAGATCACCAATTTTATTTTAAGTTATATCTTTACTTCAGTTTAAATGTATTTATAATTTAGATTGAAGAACATCTTTTGTAGGTGGGTTTGTCTAATCGTTCACAAAGTCACTTTAATATTAATAACTCCGAACTTTTCAGTTTTCGCTGCATCTTTCCGTTCGTAACTGGATTCCTATCAGAAAAAAAGACACGAGTCTAGATTGATAGACAAATAAGATTTATCTTAGGAAACAAAATAAAAGTGGCCCTTTTATTCTTTTTTTTCGATTCTGAATTTGGATCCTTTGCTTAGCCCAAAGGACAAAAAGAAGAAGTGAAGAGCACGTTATAGAAGAATAAAGGCACATAAATGCCTAATATATGCTTACTTCGTCAAACATTTTACACTTATTTGCGTATCAAATCCACTTAGATGGCAATCAATTTTTGTGAAGAATATATTCCTTACAACTATGGGGAAGAATTCTTTCAGTTTGTGTTTCTGATAAAATTTTCTGTGGGCAGAATATGTGAACAATTTAGACATAATGTAAGGATTTGATTGGTGTGGGTATTTTTTTTTTGGTGGACCAATAGAGATGAAAAGGTTTGGGGATTTGGGATTAGCACCATGTAACATCTTTTAGGCCTTTAAAGTGAAAATCTAAGGGAAATCCTACAAATTTCGTGTTTCTTTAATTTTGATATAGACATGATTCTCTCAAGCAATATATTGTTTACAATGCATATACAGAAAAGGCAAAGAGCAAGATTAAGAGAAAATCTGTTCGTATTAAGAATTATGGTGCAAGATTGCACCAGTTTAGAACAGAAGCCATATAAAGAAAAAGGAAAGAAATATAAGAATAATAAATACCGATAAAACAAAACAAGAACAAGATAGGTAATGAGATTCAACTACTTTTATAGTGAATAAAATAAAAAATACATAATTAATATTAAACTTTAGTGTCATAATGCATCAAAATTTAGAACTTGCTAGTTAAGAAAGAAAAATGCTAAGTATAATAAGATTTCTGAGCAAACAAATTTATACGAAGAAAATAAAGTAAATTTTTAATAAGAGAGTTTATTAAAGATTAAATGACAATCATATTTAGTGACTTTGTTGAATATTGAATTGCAAGTAATTTAAATAACTTCCATTATATCACATTGCATAGTTGTTGGTGTTAAAAGAGGAGACATCCAAAAATTCAAATAACCATTTTAATTGAAGTATTTTTAAAATAGTGGGTTCATAAGCTTTAACAGGATTTAAGAAACAGTAATTTACTTACTTTTAAAAAGTAAGATAATTCCTAATAAGTAAAATCCTTTGGTGGAATTATGATAAGTGGATGAAAATAAAATAAGTAAATAACTTAAAAAGAGGAAGATGATGAAGGAAATAAAAGACTTTAAAATTTGATATCTTAGAGATAGAAAAGAATGTAAAGAGAAATTGACCAATAAAATGTATTAGATGAAGTAATAAACAAATTAATATCAAGTTTAGTAATGATAAAATATCACAAACTTTTAACAATAGTACGATAGATATGATGATAAAACATCACTAATAAAGTAGTATACTAAAATCAAGTCTCTTAAGTTTGAGTGTCAAAAAGACAAATTTGATAATATATTTTGATTGAGAAAGAAAATAGTTTTTAAGAGAGTAAACAACTTTAATATCTAAAAGTAAATAAAAAAAGTTATTTCCTAAACTCTAAACCCTAAAGTAAATAAAAAAAATATTTAATTTTTTCCTTTCATAAAACTAAACAAGATAGTTTCAACTCTATTGTCCCATCAACAACATCTCTAATAATAAACATATCATAACATATAAAAAAGAGAGTAACATGCATCTACAAGAAATGTTGTAAACAAATAATATGAAGATAGGAAAGCATAAAATAGAAGTCAAAGGATTCAATTCTAATGTATATTGTTTTTTCAAACCAAATTCAAAGAGTTTGTTTAAATACATGAATATTTTTCTTCACTTTACATATTTCATTCGAATTATGACATACTTATAAGAAGAAATCATATAACTTTATTCTTGAATATAATTTTATGGAAACAATTTACATTTATCTAAGAATACTATAGATAAATAAAAGTAACAACAATAAAGGATGAATAATGGTTAGTTTGGCAACATGAACACAATTTCTTTATCATTGAAAAAAAAAACCACTTAACAATAAATGAGTTTCACACAACATAATTAAGAAATTAATGCTATTTATACATCCAAGAAGAGTTATTAACATTTTTTCCTAGAGGAGAGAGATAATATCTTTAGTATCAATTTTTTTACAGAGTAGAAGGCTCTTCTACCACAATTTATGAAAAAAAGAGATCAAATATAACCTCTTTAATTGAAAAAGGTCAAACAAACTATGAATGTAAATAGAAGTAGAATAAATAAAATTAAGTGATTGAATGGACTAACAATAATAAAGAAGTTAGTAAGAAGAACAATGCTTACTTGTAGAAGATTATTAAAGAATGACACAAAAGGGACATCTATATTAGAATAAATACCCATGTTTAACTTGATAAACTTCACATTATACTAATTTTATTAGATCGATGATATGATAAAGATAATCATATCTAAATAGTATGATTAATGACGCATCAATTCTCAATGACTACGATCGTTTTAAAAAGATCTCCTTTCAAATAATTTGAAGTTTGTGATCGACTAATAATTTTTTCTAAGTTTGTTCATTAGATAAACATCAGTAAGATCAAGTGAAAGCAAACTCAATCTTTACAAGACCATCAAATTGTTTACTCTATGGATGACTTACTATCTCATATAACAGAAGATACAAAACTTAGGACATAACTTATAATAAGATGCAAATTCAAGTTGAATAATCTTGGATGTATTCAACAATTGACTCGTGCAACCAATAAAACTTTTTCTCTCTCAACTCAATAAAACTTTTGAGACAATTACTTAATTCTCTTAAAGTTGTATACTAAGATTGGTTTTGTTAATACTAGAAGGAGATTCTCAATTTAGAAGTACTTCGACTACAATAAATTTAAGTGTAAGAAAGATTATATCAATTAAAGAGACTGTCAACCTTAATTATAATTCTAACATAAAAATAAAAATATTTGCATACAAGTCACTACAATTTTATTCAAAACGTTTATAAATAAAAGCTTAACTATGCAAAACAGCCAATGATCTACGATGTACATCGTATAAAATGTTACTTCAAATATTAAAGTACTAGATTATAGTCAAAACAGAGTGTACTATCTTTTAGAAAATTTTCATTTTGTAAAGTTATTTCTTTGTAAAGAATCTTCCTTTTTATATAATATTTTTTTAGAGAAATTTGTTTGCATCTTAAACATATTCTTTTATTGTAATAAAAAATATAATAATAAAATACTAATTGAAAACCAGGACTACTTAATATTAAACATAATTATATTATTTATCTAAAGAAAGAGACAGAAGTACAAAATAACTTTGTAAATTTATTATAAGTTAAAAGTGACATAAAAAATACTTATAATAAATTTTATTACTCAAAATTATTTATTCTGAAATTTTATAAGGAGAATTAAATATAACTCAGTTTGAGTAAATATAAAAAGCAATTGTCTTTTTTCTTTCACTCACAATTTATTTACGAAAACTTTCTTATAAATTATTTTTAACTAATAAATAATCTTTCACGATAATATATACCGATTATCATATTGCAAAAATATTTTAAAATATTTTCAAATTCTACATGTTGATGAAAAATAAAACAAGTAGAATCAAAGACTCTAGATATATAATTTATCTGATCAAATCATACGATAAAACTTTCATATAAAGTTAAACAATACATCCTATAAAAATGTAGGAATGTTACACAATTTTAAAATTACCATAGTGAAGATATGACTTAAATAAATAAATATATTGTTATACAACCTGTTACATTAATTGATAATAAATTCGGAATAAAGTAACTAATAAACTTATTTATAATATTATTATATATTTTTCGGTATACTAAAAAGTCTAATATCATTAATGTTTAGACTTTTTAATTTACCATGACGGTGCATTCATGATGGAACCACCAAAGTCTAGAACATATAATATATCAGATAGAATATTCCTAGTGATGTTACCAAACATTAAAAATAAGTAATTTTTTTGCGTATTTTAGTTCTTCGGTTTAAGTAAGCCATATTCAATTTTTACATATTAAAAGCAAAAAAAGGGGTAAACTAAGCTTTTTCTTTATGTATTTTAAATAAAAACATATTTTAAAAATATAAATAATGTGAATGTGTCATTTTTTTAAAAACATACATAATATGCATGTCTATTTAAATTGAGGGATGTAAATATCCTTTTATGAAAAACTAGAGAGATATTAAAATTATTTTGTTAAAAGTTAAAAAGATAAATATTTATTTTAAAAATAGAAATTATGAGAACGTGATTCTTTAAAATCTTAAAGAAAATTAGGGGTGTAATTTTCCTTGTAAGAGCATACCTTGATACTCTAATGTGTTATAGCACATGTTTTCACTGGTTACATTTTCACATCCAGAAGCTACTAATTAACCTAATAGTTTTCAATTAGTGGCAAGTGTGGCTTGATCATTTGTTGCTATAGGTTTATTTGGTTCTAAATGAGACTCGGAATATTTTCATTTGTTGTGGGTTATGTTATGTGCAAAGTTTTCTTTGTGATTCTTTGCTTTTTGTTTTTACAAGGGTTTGCTACCTAAAACACTTAGACAATGGTAAAGGATTCTTCCACCTTCAAAGTGCTACGGGCTACCTATGATGGATTGATTCTTCCTGCACCTCTAGTATCTTCTTGGACTTCCATAATTTTGAATATTCCAATTTTAGTGATAAGAAGCAAAATTAAAATATCTTTAGTGTTGGAGAAATAGGTTAAAGACAGAAAAAAAAAAAAAAAAA
>Ga0209700_104438_pt1 | contig 25285 bp, 19 predicted proteins | sample SiratroredBW_FD_187528 | JGI IMG/M metagenome (GOLD analysis project Ga0209700, IMG submission 187528) | Root nodule microbial communities of legume samples collected from California, USA - Siratro red BW (SPAdes) (version 2) | ecosystem: Host-associated > Plants > Roots > Nodule | place: USA...
TTTTTATTTATTTTTCTTTTTTTTTTTTTCTATTTTGTGCTAATGCAATTTTACAATTGAGTCCATAGATGAATTTATTAGGTATCAAAATTCTAAGGAAATAGAAGTTATAAATAAATTATTTTTTTCTATTTTTTATATTTTTTCAAGGCGAATTTAGTTTTTAATAAAATGTGTTTTATTAAAATTTCAATATTTTTTCAATGTAAAATATGTATATTGTTGATTAATTAACACTAAAAAACTATACCATGATTTACAAGATAACTATCATAAAAGATAATAAACTTATGATACACTACAGTTTATCTTTAGATATCAATATAAATGATTTGTTTTTCTTCTAAGTTACCATGAATATGGAAACAAGATTATGTACAGTATAAAAAAAACAGTGATTGATTAAGTTAAAATCTCCTTAAAAAAAGTTAGGTGAATACATACCGATCTGGCATGCATTTTGGTCCATGTGAGCTTGTCTACAAGATTCCACCTCACATGAAAACAACGAAAATGATGAACTCAGATGAAATAATAGAAACTAACCAAAGTGAGCCAAACATGTATTCCCCACCATACTTCAAACTTGGAATAATTAACTAACAAGTACAAAGAACAAACCTGGTTAATGAATAAATCCTGTGTAACTAAGAAATCTGATTCTTGGTTTGTGCATATAAAAAACCTTTAAAAGGTAATCTATAATTAATGATGAAACACATTAAAAACAAAAATAACCTCTGACCAAAACCATAAATGATGTCTTTGTAGAACAACATCCACATCCAGAAGATGCATGAAGGTCCTATCCTTAGTTATCAATAATTGGCATGACATAGTAAGTGAGCTAAGCAAAAGGAATGGAGTCATGAAATGTGACATTGTATTGTAGTATTTAATAAAGTGCCTTTTTTCCATAACCAGAAACATTGTGTACCCTCATGTTTTCAGAACTAACCTAAACATACACACATGCCCTTCAACACCATTAATGTCTTTATCCCTTCCTCTCATTAAACCATGCATCTCAACATTCCTTTTGCCAACACACTCATACCACGACACACTTTCACTGTCTTTATTTTATTTTAAAAAATAACTTTTAAATTTATGCTTACATAATAAATATATATAATACATATCTTCTCCATCCATCTTTGTCTTTCTTTTTGTTTCATATATTATCTTTTATTTTATTTTAGTAAATACTTTACAATCAAAAATTTCACCATCGTTTCTCTCACTTTTTCACTTTGACTTATTGACAGCAAATATTTTACAAACAACTAAAGATTTTGGTTAAGGTTTAAGTTATTGTTAAAACAAATGTCAACGCCAATATATTACTGTGACAAAAATATTACAATTAAAAAAAGTCAACCTATTTATTATCAGGTGCGTTACTTCAATGTCAATATTCAAACCTGAATTCTCAAATTCCATGGTTTGTGTTTGGTATAAAATATTAGTTTAAGAGCATAACTTTTTTTAATATAAATAATGAAATAAAGTTTTATTATCCGAAAAGCATACCATATCCTTTCTGTAAGAAAGTAAAGAGAATTATATTTTGTAAATTATTATTTAAATAAAATTTTTCCCATTTTCTAAAGACAGCGCGTGGTGTCACCTTCCAATCTCCGGTTGTCCCGGTAACTCTCTTACGTTCTCCGCTCTGTCGCGGCAACAATTTAATCCGTACGACCGCCACTACCGGTCACCAACTGCACTCTCGGTTCCTCTGCAATCAACTAACCAAATACCGAATAATTCAGTATCAATAAATACACGCCCTAAGAAATAATATAAATAATATATAATTACTTTTTTTAAAAAAAGATTAGAAAGCTAGGATAATATATAATTACTTTTTTTAAAAAAAAGATTAGAAAGCTAGGAAAATAAAAGTAGAGAGAGAAAGACAGAATCCTTTTGTTTCAGTGAAAGAGTTTTTTTTTTGTTTTTCTAATTTTTTATTAATTTTATTTTTCTGCTTTGGGTTGCGATTGTGTGAGAGTTCAGATTACTCCTCCGTCCCATTTCGTTTGGTTCACCATTCACCACCGCTTCTTTCATTTCTTTGTTTTTTCGCACAGATAGAGAGAGTGAAAATACAGAGAGAGAGAAAGAGAAACGAAATAACCTAATTGAATTTTCCTCTATTTTCGGAAGATTTGCGTGGGTGAGAATCTTAATTTGAATTTGAGGAGAGGAGGATCTGAGTTAGGGTTTTCAATCGCAATTTTTTGAACCGAATCGAAATGTTGGCTCAGGACGCGGTTTCGCGGGAATTCTAGCTCCGATCTTACAGGAATTGCTCGAATCTTAGGGTTAAGAAATGGACGTGGATTCCTCGATGGTGCCGGAGGCCGATCACGATTCGGCGGGGCAGAACCATGCCGAGAGAGACCAGTTAGGAGAGTCGCCGACTCCGTCGCCGCCGTCTATATCGACGGGAGGTGGATCTCCGGCTCAGTCGCCGTCGCAACAGCAGCCGTCGTCGCCGGTGACGGCGGGTCAGGTGCAGCACAGTCCGGTGGTTGGTCCGAGACTCGCGCCGACTTACTCAGTGGTGAATGCGATTATGGAGAAGGACGACGGGCCGGGACCGCGGTGCGGCCACACGTTGACGGCGGTGGCGGCGGTTGGAGAGGAGGGGACGCCGGGGTACATTGGTCCGAGGTTGATTTTGTTCGGCGGTGCCACTGAGCTTGAAGGGAGTTCTGCGGCCTCAGGGACTCCTTCATCCGTTGGAAATGCCGGCATACGTATGTCTTTTACTTTCCTTTTCGTCTGTCCGTCATAACGTAGATGTAGCTGCTGAGTATTTTGAATTTTAGTTTGTTAGTTTGATCAGAATCTGGAAATTTATGCTTCGCGCTTTGTATGCAGCCATGTATGTATTCGGCTAGTTATTATAGATGTTTACAAACGATGGCTTCGATTGCCTTTTTGATTAAGGTTATGGAAATGTAAGTGCTACGCCATAAGTTTTTTTTTTCTCGTCCTTGTCCTTATGAACTAAATGCTGGTCTTGGAGACCAGGGTTCTCATCAACCTTGTTTTGGATACTTCATTCATCTTGGGCACACCACAATGCAATGAATGAGTTGAAATCTATGGAATTTTTTTACCAATCTTGCTGCTTTATTAATTTGTTTCCTTTTTTGTGGGCTGTGGGTTAAATTGGAAGTTTATAGTTACTATTAAAACGTTTCCAATTGGATGGATTTCCTTCCTCTCTTTAGTGGGGCTTGAAATGAATGGAAAAGACAGTACTAGGAAACATTTCATTAGATTAGCTGTCTTTGATTCCTTAACATAATGTGTCTCATCCATTCCAATCCAATATTTGTTTACTCCATCAATACCTCTATGCTTACTTATGAGCCAGAATTTTATTTCATTATCATTTATATCTTTTCCAATTGCTGAATTGGGCCAATCCCCATTCCTTTGCTGTGGATTATGGAATATTGTCTTTGTCTGAAGCTATGAAGCTCAGATACTTGAAAACGGTAACTTCTTGGTGTAATCCACGTATCTGATATCTGATACCAATATCTTAGATAAAGTATTCAGGGAGTATTCTTCAACTTTCTTTTCTTTTCATTTTTTTTAAAATTTAATTACTGATGTTTGGGATGTGCTTCTGCTACTTTGAGTATAAATAGAATTATATATGATTGTGTCTTTTCCTCAATATGCATAAAGCTATTGGCAATTATACGGAGCCCAGAATTGTTTTGAATAGTATGAATGATACATTTTATCACATTCTAACACAGGTTATGGAAAAATATGTAAAGGGAAGACATGTAACTATGATTTTGTTTGCAACGATGACAAGTATTATTTTTTGGTTGCAAATTATGATCATCATCCATGATAAAAGTCTTGAATTAATGGCAAAAGATCAATATCTCGTTACAAACACTATGCATTTGCTTGAGTTTTTTTTTTTTTTTTTTTTTTTTTTTTTTTTTTTTTTTTTTTTTATTTTTTTTTTTTTTTTTTTTTTTTTTTTTGTTTTTTAATTCATGTCAACATATCTAGCACTCATATTATATATTGAACTTCTACTAAATTTCTGTATTCTTGTATCCATGTCATATGATTTCCGTGTGTTGGTTGAAGTATCTTGGCTCCGTTTGTCGGAACTTTTTTATTTCCTTTCTTCCTATTGTCTCTCTTTCTGTTATACATCTCATGTATAACGGAAACATTCCTTTTATTTTAGAAAAACTTTGGGTTCAAAAAAAGTACCTCTCATATCTGCAAGATATGGTTGTTTGCATATTTGGCTCTATATTTCTTGAATACCTTAATATGTTGTTTCTCACGAATTGCAGTTTGAAGTAGTATTGATAGCAAATTATCATAAATTAAAGGACACGGTTGGTTTCACAAGATTGATGGTTGATTGCTGTTGTTTCTGGTTTGATTATTTTTCTTTTGAATTTGTCTCAGTTACTTGATATACTACTACTGATCAAGGAAGAAAAATAAAAAGACAGATTAATAACGTTTTGTTTTTCGTCTAGGCCCAAGTGGTATTGTTTCAGGCAAGCAATGCAACCCATTTATTCATAGTTGACAGGCCTTTCTATATGTCATAATTTAACGGCTATATTTTTGTACATCATTTGAAGCTCCATACAATTAGTGTAATTCTTGAAGTTCAAACTATCCAAGTTGAATGATTTTTATTATATCTGGTGCAAGCCAATGTCAGAAGCTAAATACCGATGTAAAAGCTTGATTAGGCCATTCCTAATTTAATGGGAATTTGCATAATCTGTTCATTGAGTGAGGGATGTTTCAATTCAAACAATGATTTTGTCTACATTTTTTACATTCTCCCCTCCCCCTTTGTATGAGCACTGATATTGATTGGATTGGTTAGTATTTATGGTTGAAATTTTTCATGACTGGCACATTTCATTTGCATGCAGGTTTAGCTGGTGCCACTGGTGATGTCCACTGTTATGATGTCATAAGTAATAAATGGTCTAGGTAAGCTCAGAACTAGGTTCTTCTTTTCAGCCTTTCTTAAGGCATAAGTAATGCTTGTATAGCCTTGTGTACTTTGCTTCAGTGCTTATAAGGAAATTTAATGCAGGATAACTCCCATCGGTGAGCCTCCAACCCCTAGGGCTGCACATGTCGCAACTGCTGTGGGAACGATGGTAGTTATTCAGGTAGCATGGAGAGTCTATCTCTTAGGTTATCTTGTTTAATTTATTTCCTTTAAATGAGTACTGTCATTCTCACTGGAGTATTTGCACACCATAAAACAGGGTGGCATCGGTCCTGCTGGTTTGTCTGCTGAGGATCTTCATGTTCTTGATCTCACTCAGCAAAGACCACGATGGCATAGGTTAGATAGAATACTAAACTTTTTTCTTTCCTCCTCAATGACATTTATCTGATATGTGGGTTCTGAATGTCATTTAGAGTTGGTGTTCCTGGTCCTGGACCAGGGCCACGCTATGGACATGTTATGGCTTTGGTGGGGCAGAGGTATCTCATGGCAATTGGAGGCAATGATGGTAACTACCTGAATGCTCCTTTTTTGCATTGTTCATACTGGATGTTTCCTCTGAATGTAATTTTATTGGATGTTAACTTATTTGTTCCCTGCATTCCAGGAAAGAGACCTTTGGCTGATGTGTGGGCTTTAGACACAGCTGCCAAGCCTTATGAATGGCGCAAGTTGGAGCCAGAAGGAGAGGGTCCACCTCCATGCATGTAATGTGTCCATGGAACTTACCCTTCTTTACTAATATCCTGACTTCACACACACACACATATCAAATTAACTACATTGTATTATGCATGTCCGTTCCAAAAGCCTTTGATATCATGGACTAGGTTCCAAGGCGCACTTAGGGCAGCTTGTTCTTGTTTTGTAGCCTCTGATGTCTTAAACTAGATTATGATGGTTAACACAGGTGATTGTATTTGAGTTGAATAAATTTAAATCCTTCATGTTGGTTTGTTAGATTGACATGCTTGAGAAGATGTAGATATGTTGGTTTGTTAGACCGATTTGCTTTCGGTTAGACTTTATATCATATTATTTGCCCCAATTTTGAACTATTTCCATGACTTGGGCTTGTTCCTAATGTTCTTTGTTCTCTCTACCCCCCCATCTTCCCCTGCAGTTCAAAATTGGTGAAAACAGAATTTTTCTGTAATATTTAGTAGTTCTGCCATGTTAAGCATGCTAGGATTTGGTTTACTATTGCATTGTATGTTTTGGGCTGGTATATTTGTTGATTACTGCTTTATTCTTTCTACAGCTTGAGAACGTTTTGATATTAGAGTAAGATTGCCTTTATATTGGGATTGCTTTTATGTGATACGATAATTAGGTTGTGGAATATTCTTGATGAAGAGTGAATGTTAAATTCTACATTATTGTGTAATGGAAAAGGCTCCTCTAAAGTTTGTATTTGAAGTTAGCGAATTAAGATATACTCCCTTAATTTTGTTGGAGATCCTACATCAATTAGTGATATATCCAAATTATTGTATATAAGGGAAACAAACCTTACGTTGCAAGGTAGTTTTATAGGGTTGAGTTAGGCCTAAATCCACTTTCTAAGATGGAATTAGAGTTTATCATAGCAAGGTTTGTGGGCTTATTATGCTTCTTGATAGTGGACCACTATCGAATCATCTACAAATATTTAGTCCTGCGATCTAGACTTCGAGTTCTCGGTGTGAAAGGGTGTGTTGGAGATCTTATCTGGACTAAAGATAGAACTAAATTATTATATATAAGTGGATGCAAATCTCACATTGCAAGATGATGGGTCGAGTTAAGCCTAATTTTACATTCTAAGAAATTTAATAAATTACGTTGTAATCTTAACTCACTATATATTGTAAGGGTGAATATGCCCTTAGTTGCTTAATTTGGTGGCACACTTACTTTGGGGGAACTTTCTCCTGTTGTTATTTACTTAATCAATCATGACACTGTTTACTAACTTCTTGCTTAACTACTGCTGTGTTTTTATTGAGCTTAGTAGTGTACTATAAGAACCTTGATCGTTGTTATTACATAACTAGAACTTTCCTTTTCTTTAATTATGTTTTATGTCATTTTGTGCTTGAATTTTTTATAATTTGGGGTTGAGTTGCTGTTTTGTCATTTACTTTTTATTAGGTATGCAACTGCCAGTGCACGATCTGATGGGCTTCTTCTGCTTTGTGGAGGGAGGGATGCCAATAGTGTTGTGAGTTATCTATTCAGACATTCACTTTGTCATCCTATTGAATTGAATTCTGTAGGAATTTCCTGATATGAATTTGCCATAGTTTGTCTTTGATATCACTCTTATTTCCCATTATGCGCTTGTTGTTTGCCTGCATAGTGGCCTATCCACTTTTCTTAAGCTACTGGGTAGATTACGATTGTTTTCTCAACTTACCATACTAATTAGGTCTGTCTCTACCTGGTTGCTATATAAGGAACATTCTGATGGAGGAGGAAACTGGGGCAAAGATAAGGGTGGTCAAGATTTGAAAAAAAAAAAAGAAGCAAAATCAAAACAGAGATACTAGGAAGATTGTAGCAGATTACAGGACAGTATATTTCTTGTGCAAATTGGATTGATCCAAATAATGGTGACTGTCTTTCAATTCTTCCTAAATAAGTGATGCTCTATTTTTTGTGCTAGACTTGCGTGTGAAGTACATCAAGGGTGAGAGCAATGTTTAGGCTTGCAATTCAGTGGAAAGTAATATCCTAATCCTGTTGAACTGCTGTTTGAGCAAAGGAATCTCAATTTACTATTGAGGGAACTTTGGACTTCCAGCCAGTTTTGCCTAGGAGAAACCTTAGACATTTAGGTGAACAAGAATCCGGAGGAATATAAAATGGAGAATAATCCAGAAGCATGCAGAGTTCATACCCTGGTGCCAGAATATGCACAGAAGCAAGTAGATTCAAGTGAATTAAAAAAATCAAACCTACCTCTAGTACTGAAGGTTTTTTCCTCTTCCTAAAATCCCAATACAAGGAGCAGCATGACTAGGACATAAAATATTTATGGGCTATAATCAAAAGTAGAAAAATGATATGGTCAAGCGCACATACAGTGTCCGCCTAGGCATCGTCATAAAACTTAATTCAGGTACCATCACGTTGATTAAGAGTGACCAGTTGTCTGAAAGAAATATACCAGAAATAAGCATCCATGGATTAGTGTGTGTAGAGGTAATCACTGGATTGACATCTCCATTCATTCTGATGTAAACTGTAATTATTCTTTCTTGATAAGTAAAGTAACTTGCTTCGATATAGAGGTATTGCTTTGAAGGAAAAAATCGATAATCACATTATCACTTCATTTTTTCAAAGTGCAGCACAAATTCCAGCAAGTAGCAATATGATCACTTCGTAGATCCCACTCCCTTGACCAAGCAAAGTCTCTGTTCTTATCAATTTCTGCTTTTTGTTTTGTTATCAACAAACACTTTTTGGTGGATTCATGTAACTCTGTTTTTTGTTAAATATTTTCATGTGGCCCATGTGAATTTCTTGTTTCTAACCTTCTGACCAGATGTTCTTTCCCTCTTGCCCTTCCCCAAAATCTTATATTACTTACAGCCATTGGCAAGTGCATATGGACTTGCTAAGCATAGAGATGGTCGTTGGGAATGGGCCATTGCTCCTGGTGTCTCACCGTCTCCAAGATATCAACATGCAGCAGTATGACTTAATTTCTTTTATTTTTTATATTTTTTACTTAGTTGGTCATATATTCTAAGGATTTCAATTTACTTGTTTAATGATTCCAGGTATTTGTTAATGCAAGGCTCCATGTGTCTGGTGGGTCTCTTGGGGGAGGACGGACTGTTGAAGATTCATCAAGTGTTGCAGGTACTTGATTTTGGTGCTGCTAAGAATTTGCATTTTGGTTGGTTCTGTTTTGTGATGTCTGATCTTGGATAAAGAGCAGACTTATAACAAGTGATTGAAAAATTAATGGCTTAGATTATAGTAACATACATGCAATTGCATACCAAACTATGAAATTGTTAAAATCTATGCCTTTTTAATTTTAGATCAACAGTTATGACTTTGTTCTTTATCAGTATAGCCCTCCTCACTTTAGAGAACTTAAATCTTTTACAAACTAGTTATTTGCCTTTATGCCCTTATATCTTCCTATACTCTCGTGTACATATATATTTCATTTTTGACTGAAGGACAAATTAACTTTTGGTGAAATTGAGAAAGAGAATCTTCTTGTGGAAATCAGGATGATCTGCTATAAGCAATAACAAATACTTTTGAAGTTTCATTACTGTTTTAGGTACTGTTTGTATGGTAGCTTGCTGGTGCCTAGTTGCCGCTGTAGCCTTTAGTTATTTTTTTTTCCAATGGTAATTTCTTTTGTATGTGGAAGCAAGATTTATTGTCATGCCAATTAATGTTGCATTTATAAGTATTTCTATTGTTTTTTCTGCTGTTTGTAGTGTTGGACACTGCTGCTGGTGTTTGGTGTGATACAAAATCTGTTGTTACCAGTCCAAGAACGGGTAGATACAGTGCTGATGCTGCTGGTGGAGATGCCTCTGTTGAGTTGACACGGCGTTGTAGGCATGCTGCTGCTGCTATTGGTGACTTGATTTTTATCTATGGTGGTTTGCGGGGTGGTAAGTCTTAAATTCAAGTTATGTGGGTTCATCTAAATGGAATTAAGTTCCTATTTGCTTGACCATGCATGACTGTTTTTGTTATAATTATAAAAATAAGGAGTAAATCATATATAATAAAGAATATGTAGCTTATATATGTATGATTAGGAACGCTTTTATTTTGTCACGTATCATATCTTTATTATTAGAGAATATAAAATCTAATGTATTTATTGTATCGATTCCTTTTTCTCAATATAAACAAAGCATTTGTGTTGTTTCAAAAACACATGCAACTCAATGTCTCTCTTTTTCCTTATAGTTTAACATGGTATTATAGTTTATTTTAGCACTATTGGACGACTCACAAATATATATTCCCAAGCTTGAGAAGCCTAATTCATAGGGTGACGAAGGATGTCAGAGATCTTATATTGACTATAGATATGACCAAATTGTATTATATGAGTGGGTGCAAACCTCACCTTAAATGTTGGTTTTGAGGTTGAACTTAAAATTTGCTTTCTAAGATGGTTTGATGTGGTATGTCGTCTATGCAAGTCCCTACATGGTCTCTAACAATTATCTTGTGCATGGTTTGAGTGTTTTTGGAGTATCATCCAACAGTTTAGAATAATACGAAATGATGTTGATCATTCTTTGTATTATCAACGTTCTCCCCTTGGTTATATCTATCTCATTGTATATGTGAGCAACATTGTTATCACAATAGGAATAAGGAGGGTACTGTGCAACTAAAACAATATCTTGTTCAAAAGTTTCAGACTAAGATTGGACACCTCAAGTATTTCCTTGACATATAAGTTGCACAATCCAAGTGGGTTGGTTATATGTTAGAAAAAGATATGCCCTTGACATTCTAGAAGAAATAGGGATGTTAAATGCTAAGCCTGTGGACACATGAATGGATTTGAGTGTCAAACTTGTACCTAACCAAGTAAAGTTGTATTTTGATCTTGGAGATGCAAACGGTTAGTTGGTAAGCTAAATTACCTCACTATGGCTAGTCTTGACGTCATCTTTGTAGTAAGCGTAGTAAGTTAATTTTTAAACTTTCCTGGTCGAAGACCATTCTGATACAACCATATGAATACTGAAGTATATTAGGACGGCTCTTGGTGAAAGTCTCATTTATGAAGATAAGGGAAATACTCAAATTGTTGGGTATTCTACACTGACTAGGCAGGGTCACCAAGCGATTGACCTTCCACTTTAAAGTATTGTATTCTTGTTGGAGGTAATTTAATATTGTCGGAAAGTAAAAGACAAAATTTTGTGGCAAGATAAGTGCAGAAAAAGCATAAAGAGAAATTACGTTAGTCATTGGTGAGCTCATATTGCTAAAATAACTCCTTAAAGAGTTTGATGGATTGTCATTCACAAAAGAAAAAACTAGAGTTTGGAGACATCACTACTAGATTTTAGGTAAATAGTTGGCTGACATATTCACCAAGTTTCAAAGGAGACCAAAAATTGATTATAGTTGCAGCAAGCTCGATACATGATTTCTATGCTTCAACTTGAGGGGGGTGTTATACTTATAAAAATAAGGAGCAGATCATATATTAGGAACATGTTTATTTATTTTCCTGTCATATCTTTATTGTTAGAGGATATCAAATCTTCTTTATTTATTGTATTAATTCCTTTTTCTTAGAAATGCATGTTTCTTAGAAATACATTTTCTTAGAGCAAGAGTAGTGAGGTGAGAGCTGTGTGGTTTGTAGGGAAGAGTTTTGTTACTTTTTTGTTGGGTTTGGGTTGGGTTTAGAATTGTTAGGGTTTGGGCCACGAGATTGGGTCTCATATAACCCATTTGGAAAAAAAAATTAGGTTTTGCCTCGGGTCAGGTTGGGCCAAATGGACCTGAGACTTCTACACATGAGATGCGATTTCCGTGACAGCCAAAACGGCCACCATGGACTGCCACCTAAAAATCGATGCGCCACTGCCTTGTTATGGCAGTTGCAAGCAATTCTGACACCGGTTTCCACTATGGCGCCGCCATGGCCAATAATCGATTGCTTTCAGTACCACATCAACCCCTTGAATATATTCTCCCATATTTTCTAACCATATGGATAGTAATGAGAAGATGGACGGGTGCAACTATTCCACTTCCACTTTTGAGTTGTTTGTTGCTCCTATAGTCCATCTCCAACAACATTTGAAGAATTTCTCAAATGGTGAAACTCCAATCCACTGCTTCACTGACATACACTAGTAATTCATTTGGCTTGTCTCTCTCAATCACCTTCTTTTAGTCCATGGGTTATTGACTTTAGTGCAACTAATCACTCATATAGTAGTCGTTCTCTTTTCTTCTCCTTTACTAAAGCTGTCAATTGGCCTTTTACAACTATTGCCAATGGTTCACCACCATAAGCTCGCAGCACTGGTACTACCCAACTCCTCCCATCCTTACTATTGACTCTGTTCTCTATATCCCCAGTTGTCCCTTTAATTTACTGGTTGTTACCCGATTGACTAATCTCATGATATCATCCTCACCTTCACTAAAAATAATGTTACCTTGTAGGATCGGATATCGGGTTGAACAATTGGCGTTGAATGTGAGTCACATGGCCTTTGTTAATACCTCTATCCATAACCATTAGTATGTACATCGATGGTCTCTCTAATGATGATGCATGCTCAATTAGAACATTCCAGGTTAAGAATATATCAGAAGATGGTGCCAAGTTTAAAACCTTTGTCTACTTTTAATTGTTTGTCATGTCAATTAAGAAAACATGTTCGTTAGTATTTTTTTTTATGGTCTTAATAAATTAGCTTTGTCTCCTTTTTCTTTAGTTCACTTTGATATTTGGGGTCCTTTCCCTTACTGTTACCCCTTTTGGTTTTAACTGTTTTGTTGCTGATATTGATTATATGAGACAACCAGCCAGCATTACACATTGCCTTGTGTTTCATGAGAGAACGAAATATATTGAAGTGGATTATCATTTCATAAGAGAAAAACTGGAGTTTGGAGACATCACCGCTAGATTTGTCAACTCTAATGAACAACTGGCTGACATATTCACCAAGTCTCTAAGCGGAGTTAGGATTTATTATATTTGCATCAAGCTAAGCACATATATGACCTATATGCTCCAGCTTGAGAGGGAGTATTATAATTGTAAAAATAAAATGAGAAGTTGATCTTATATAATCAAGAATATCTAGATTACAATGTATTATTAGGAACATTCTTATTTATTCCTTAACCATATCTTTGTTATCAGAGGATATCAAAATGTCCTCTATTTATTGTTTTTTTTTCGTTACAAATAAAGCACCTGTTCTGTGTCAGGAAACATGGTTTGAAATGTTTCTCTCTTCCCTAGAGTTTAACACTATTCCACTAGGTTTACTGTTGGCCCACGTTAGGCATGAGTGAACATTATGAGAGATAATTCCAATTAACACAGTTGTGAAATTGTTTATTTATTTTTTCTTTTTTATGGATCTAAGATGACCATATTATTTCAAGTTTGAACTGTTGTGGAGCATGGCCAGTCACTTTTTTTGTCATGGAAGCTAAGATGCTTCTTTTTCGTGCTCATTTTGGTATTATATGTTGTGGTGAGTTCTAATTTTTTTATTTGATGTGTATGACTGACCATGATGTATTCTTTATGTTGTAGGGGTCTTGCTGGACGATCTACTTGTTGCTGAAGATCTTGCTGCTGCTGAAACAACAGCTGCTGCTTCACATGCAGCAGCTGCAGCTGCATCTAATGCACAAGCTGGACGATTACCTGGACGATATGGTGGATTTGTTGATGATAGGACAAGGCAAACCATGATTGAAGCAGCTCCAGATGGCGCAGTTGTTTTGGGAAATCCAGTTGCTCCCCCTGTAAATGGGGACATATATACTGATATCAGCACTGAAAATGCCTTATTCCCAGGATCTAGGTATGTCTGCTTTCATCATCTGAGCATATCTTTCGGTGAAGTATTGAATTGTTATTTTTGCTTTGTCATTCATGTGAAGAATTTTGAACAGGCGAACAAGCAAAGGAGTTGAGTATCTAGTTGAAGCATCAGCTGCAGAAGCTGAAGCTATCAGTGCGACACTGGCTGCTGCCAAAGCACGACAAGTAAATGGGGAAGTTGAATTGCCTGACCGAGATGGTGGGGCTGAGGCAACACCTAGTGGGAAACAAATATCTTCCTTGATTAAGCCTGATTCTTCTGCGTCAAGTACCATTCCTCCTGGAGGAGTGAGGCTGCATCACAGAGCTGTGAGTAATACATTTTTAATTTCCTAGGAAAAATTATGCTGTCTCACAAATTCCATGAATGTTCAAGCCCCATGTCCATTTTCTGGAATTTTCTGCAGGTGGTCGTTGCTGCAGAGACTGGTGGAGCGTTAGGTGGCATGGTTAGACAGCTTTCAATTGATCAGTTTGAGAATGAGGGCAGGCGAGTCAGTTATGGAACTCCTGAAAGTGCAACAGCAGCTAGAAAATTATTAGACCGGCAGATGTCTATCAATAGTGTCCCAAAGAAGGTGCTTGTCTCTTTATTAGTTATAATTGATTAGAGTATTCGTAAAAGGAAATCAAGCTTCTTGGAGTATTCTTATTTAGTTTCTGGACCTTCTTTTATAGGTGGTAGCTCACCTCTTAAAGCCTCGTGGCTGGAAACCGCCAGTTCGGCGACAGTTTTTCTTGGACTGCAATGAAATTGCGGATCTATGTGATAGTGCAGAACGAATATTTTCAAGTGAACCGAGTGTCTTACAGCTTAGGGCTCCAATTAAAATATTTGGTGATTTACATGGGCAATTTGGAGATCTCATGCGCCTCTTTGATGAGTATGGTTCACCGTCAACTGCTGGTGACATAGCGTAAGTTGCTTAGTTCTCATGAATTGATTTGTATATAAAAGTGAATGAAGGATATTTATCTTGTGCCACTACTGTTATTTTATTATGACATCTGTCTCCTATTTCTAGCAATAGCCTCCGGGTCTAAGTATTTATCAGATCGTGTCTAAGCATGATAACATGTTAAGATGTCAAAACTACTACAACCTGCTTTTAATTGTTTGTGCCAGAGGGTTTGCTTTCATAATATGTCTTGAACATCTGTGGAGTCCAACTTTATAGCTAATGTTAATGAATGTTTTTAAATCAGACCAACCGATGGACTGGTAAGGGCCTTGATTGAGAATTCGTTGGTTTGATTGTGGTTGAAGTAAGGTAGAGTTGGTAATAATAAAATATATTCTTATATTATATTGAGCAATATACTATTATAGAATTGTTAAAATATTTAGTTAGATAATTTTTAAGTTAGCATAAAAGGATCATATTACAAATTCTTAATTTTTCTGAAGTTCTTTATAACTGGTTAAATAAAAGCAAAATATGTAAATATCATATATGAACCTTTTTTTATTTAATAGGTGTTTTAGAATATTTTTAAGTCAACAAAAAAACTAAATAAGCAACTTTTTTTCTGAAAGACCAGTTCAAATAAGTTTGTGAGAATTTTCTTACCCTTTTACTGGTTTTCTGCTGCACCAGATTTTTGGGCTCTGCCAATCAAATGACCGACCGTTCTCAATTCAACTAATTAAACTTGTTTGGCTGCTGCATCCTTAATAGCTATGATGTCAACTCTATTAATTTTCGTACTTTTGAAATATTTTTGAGAAAGCTTTTTCCCCCAATTTCGGTTTTTTTTTTTATGAAAAATAAACTGTTCATAAAATAAGCCATATTTTTGGAATATTAGCTGATATTTAGTAAGAAACCTTTTTCTTTCTTGAAAAAATGATTTTATGAATTTGAAAATCTGTAAAATATGATTATTTTCAAATTTTTGTTTCCTTTCACACTCTTTATTTTGTAAAAGCTGATTTTTTTTTTTTTTTTTTTTTTTTTTTTTTTCATTTAAATTTTTTTTTTTTTTTTTTTTTTTTTTTTTTTTTCCATCCAAACAATTTTCTCAACCATTTTTCGGCAAATTTATCCAAGCGAAAACTGATTTTGGTTGTAACCAATTATTGAAATAATCTAACTTTCACAGCTACCCCAAACACACCCTTGGTGTGCTGTATCCATTTTTTTAATCTCTGGCACAAGTTTTTGTGATTGATTATCCAACTCAGTTTATAATGGTCTCATGGTTTCATTTCATGGTTTCCTAGTAACCTACCAAGTTTGTTTGCACCAATGCATACCATTCATGCATTCCTTCGAATAATAGTATGATGTAAATCCATTGTTTTTATAGATTCTTTACTAGATATATTGATTGTTAGGTTTAGTTATATAAGCAAATGGACTGTTATATTTATATGCTGATCTGATAGATTTTTGCCATGTGCTGAAGAAAATAAATAATTAGTAGGTTTTTTGCCTTCCCCCTTGACCGGGTAGCATTATATTTTTTGGACTATTCTAATGTGCATGATTTAGACATTTAATTTCCTTTAATGCTAATTTTTTATAAATGACAATCAGATACATCGACTATCTATTCCTTGGAGATTATGTTGACAGGGGTCAACACAGCCTGGAAACTATTAGCCTTCTGCTTGCTCTGAAGGTACTCTGGATGCTATAGGTTGTCTTTTTGTGTTGTTTGACAAGTTTGATGGCATCAAGTTTATGCATGATTGTTTGGATTATGCAGGTTGAGTATCCAAACAACGTACATTTAATACGTGGAAACCATGAAGCTGCAGACATTAATGCCCTTTTTGGTTTCCGAATAGAGTGCATTGAGAGGATGGTAAGGAATTTGACAGTGCATATACTGGACCGTATTTTCTTTTCTTATTTGTCACTCAAGAACTTCTGTAATTTGCTGATAGGGTGAGAGAGATGGAATTTGGGCATGGCACCGTATAAACCGTCTGTTTAATTGGCTTCCTCTGGCAGCACTAATTGAGAAAAAAATTATTTGCATGCATGGGGGTATTGGTCGTTCAATAAATCACGTAGAACAAATTGAGAATATTCAGCGTCCAATTACGATGGAAGCAGGATCAATTGTGCTTATGGATCTATTGTGGTTGGTGCATTTTGTATACTCGTGGTGTTTGTGACCATTTATTTTCATTTGGAAGAATGACATCATGAAGTGTTTCTCCAGGTCTGACCCTACAGAGAATGACAGTGTGGAAGGGCTGCGGCCAAATGCTCGGGGTCCAGGATTAGTTACTTTTGGGGTGAGTGACTGGTTCTGTCAAACCATTATTATTTTGTTTTAGTTTCCTGTAGAATGATACATAGAAATTCAGGTTTTGATGTTTCTAAATTTGACAACAAATATACAGGAGTTTAATTTTTATTTGCTGGCATTGCAAATATTTTTACACCGTCAACCAATTAAAAAATACCCTAAATATGACTTCTAAAGTAATTGTTATGAATGTCAACAATCGTACATAATTGACGATATATGATTGGAGGATGGTGAATAAAATTTTACAATGTCAGTAAATTCTAATTCAATTTGTATATTAATTTTGTTTATTTTATTTTTCGGTTTCATAAATTTGATAAATTTTTAATGCTCATATATTAATTGTTTTATTATTCTAGAAAGTTCATGTTGTATTACTGTCTATTAGTTTTGATGTATCATTTGAAACTTCTGAAGTAAATTGTGCACTCTTTATGCCCTGAAACTTTTGTACTTGTAACAGGCATCTATTAGGTAATTATGTTCATAGTTGAAATAACTACAAATCTGATTTCTTTCATTTACTACTTTGGTAGTTTCGATTTTCTATACTGCACGTCTCAAGTCTCATTTATTCCCTTCCCATAAAAAGTCACTCTACGGCTGAAGAATGAGCGTATTATTGGGCCATCGTAGAAACATAGATAGGGTCGACGAGGAACACACCCTAAATACAGATTTTTCGTACACGTTCACTTGCATCACATGCACAAGTGCTCTCTGAACCTTGCAATAAGGTCACCCACTTGAGTTACCTTAGCCCCAGGCATTTGCTGACGTTATTGCTAATGCCTACACTCAATATTTATGATGGCTATTATTTTTATTGTTCTAGGCACTTGCCTTCTTGGATGTTGTCTGCGTTTTCTTGATTTTAGGCTTCTGTTGCCCTAATTGTTTAAACTCCTAATGGGTCTTGCTGTTGCAGCCTGATCGCGTCATGGAATTTTGCAACAACAATGATCTTCAGCTGATTGTTCGTGCACATGAATGTGTGATGGATGGCTTTGAGCGTTTTGCTCAGGGACATTTGATCACACTTTTTTCTGCGACAAACTACTGTGGTATTTGTTACTGGGCTTTTTCCATTGCATTTTCCTCTAAAGATAATTCTCCGTTCTAAATTTTGGCACTTCATTGTTGGCTGGGTAATAGGTACCGCAAATAATGCTGGGGCGATTTTAGTTTTGGGTAGAGATCTTGTTGTTGTTCCTAAATTGATTCATCCATTACCACCTGCAATTTCTTCACCAGAAACTTCGCCGGAGCGACATATGGAGGACACATGGATGCAGGTATTACTGATTACATGGTTGGCACGGTCTTAGTGCTGCATAATATTGCACATTAAATAAATACGTTCATATCTAAGTGAATTTTAAGGTGGTCATTATGGGACTAAATCTATATTTCTGCAGTTTCCTCTTTTGATATTCACACATTTTTTTGGGTTAAAACGTATACAGGAGTTGAATGCCAACAGACCACCAACACCAACTAGAGGCCGTCCTCAAGTAACAAATGACCGAGGTTCTCTTGCTTGGATATAGTGATTATTAGGAATACCCGTATTGTTTATGCCTTGACGCTTGTGCTATCGCGTGAATATCCGGTGTTACATATACAGCATCATGCCATTTACGGGTTAATGGAGCTTGTGATCTGATGCCCGCAGAAAGCTTGTAGGACCAAGCTTATCTTTGTCCTGGTTCTCACTACTCAATCATCTGGCATCTAGAAGATACAAGTTCGAGAATCAAAGTTGGTAGCCACTGCCAGGTTGGTTCACTTTGACAAAGCTAGAATTTGCAGTTTGGGTTCCCACCCAGCTGTTGTAAATTGAGCCGTAGGTACAAAATCAAAGGTCATGGATGTCTGCGTCATGGATTGTCAGTGCTGGTTATTTTTCTCATTATTTTTTCACATATTTTTTACTCATCGTCCCTAGGTTATTGTTTTTTCAATTTATATTTTAAATGAAGAGGACGGGTTTCTTTTCTTCTTTCCTGTGATGGTGAGATATATAAAATCAGAAATCTTTCTTGGGGGTCCATGTATCATAGTTGTTGCTTTGTGTAATTCCCATCCATGCTCTGTACAACTAACTTTTGTGTGAACCAACATTTTCTGACACAGAAATGTGAATTTTGAGAATAGAATTTTGTATATTGCCTTGTGCTGTAAATAGCGCAGACTGTTCCCTCTGATGGATGGCATTTGCCGGTAGTGATGGATATTGTGTGGGTTTGCTTCTCTGTTTAAATCACCATTCTCACTTTCCAATCCATGAGTCCCAAGCCATTCATTCACGTTAGTTCAAACACCCCATGGAATTTTAGCTGTAGGATTGAACTTAAAGGAAGGAAAGTAAATTCGATACGTGTCATTAAAAAAAACGTTTTAATTAATGAAATTATAAGAATATAATTAATTTAAAATAAAATATAATTAGTTATTTAATTACATAAAATTTTATTTCAAATGATATATACATTTCACGAACATAAATTTTTTCTAATTTTAATATAAATATGCAATTCACCTCTTAAATTATTTTTGTATTTTCTACAAATATTGAAGTATTATTTTTTCTAAAAAAAACTTTTATAATGCTATTACTATTATTTAAAATTTGTAAATTATTACAATTTGTAATAAGATAAATTATATTATATTTTTGTGTGAATATTATAATAACATTTATTTATTAACCTTTTCAATGGTCAATAAAAATGGGAGATCCCAAACTGCTACACGTGGCTTCTAACTACGTGAAAGAATAATTGTACTATTTATTATCATATGATAATTCTTTTATTTTTGAACTGTCTGAAAATTATTGTTAGAAAATTGTTGCTCAATTAATCTATATGAATAACTTAATATGCACAAAATGGGATAAACAAACTATTTCCAGAACAAACACTAGGAAGATTCTTAAGAAAATATATTTTTGACACCACTATTAAAAAAAAAAAACTCTCATCCTACGATTACTTTTTGAAATAAAATATTTATTATAATAAAGTAATAATTTATTTAGGTGTAAAATGAATGTATATCACATTCATGGGGTTAAAATGTCAGTGCTCTTCTTATAACTACCGGGTCTAATGCCTGTTTTCTTACAAATTTGCTCTTCAAATCTAACATATACAATTGATAGAGTCTCCTTTTTATCCTTATAAACAGTACTTTCATAAAAATGAAATGCATTTTATTTTTATATAATTAAATTGAAATAAATACTTTTTACATTATAATTAAAATTCGTAATATTTAAATATTTTTTTTATTTTAGATTTACAATGAATAATTTACAGTGATCTTCAGGTGTTTCCTTAAAACTAGAGATAATGATAAAAAAGGAAATTGAATATGATACACAGTTAAGAAGTTTAAAAATACATCTATTAAAGTAAAATAAAAGAAGTTTGAAATGGTCGAGGAACATTTTTCTTTTGTTAATTACAGGTTTGAAAAGCACATGTGGAGAATATTGAGTATGATTAATTAAAAGTAAAAATAACGAAACTAAGAAAATACTTGAGGGGCCAATGCCGAATAGTACTGGACTTTTTAGTATATTTTAAATTTATGAAGGTAATTTATAACTACACATTTATTTACTGAGATGAAATGATGGTGGGATAGGGTTCCCCGTAATTCAAAACGCGGATAAATAAAACATGAAACTTCCAAACGCAGATCCGACCCTGGTTTTGAAAGTAGTAGAAACGAATGTGATAATTTTTCATTGATACAATTGGACTTTTACTTAACTTATTTATACTAGTTTTTAACATAATATCAAAATAAACCTTCATTTTTATCCAAAAAATACTTAAGAAATGACATATAACTTTTTGTCATTTCTCATATCTCACCTTGCTTTATCATCTATCCATATTTTGATTTCTAAGTTTCTGTAAAGAAAAAATGGATATAGCAAAAATTTTTTTTGGGTTAAGTCAAATTTTGTCTGCTCGTTTTAGCCCTTTCATGAAACACAGAATTGGAAGGTTCCGATTTCTCTTTCTTGGTTCGGTTTTAGTCATATCAAAAGCTATTTTTTGTAAGAAAAATATTTCTACTTTTAAAATGATAAAACTTCCTGGTACAAATACAAATTCGGAATTTGATTGGTAATTCATAATCATTACCTGTTCTGTTTTTAAATATAATAAATATAAAGTAACTTGGTATGATTTAAATTTTCACATAACTTGTTAAATGGTGAAAATCACTCTCAGTGGTATTTCAAACATTACAAGTTATTATATCTACATCAATTTCTCAATAAGCATAGTTAATAAATCATCTGAAGGTAAATATATTGTCCAACATCAAATCTCACCTTTGATCTCTTGGTGCCAAGTGGCATCTTCTTTCACTATGACATGTGTACGTAAGTTTGTAAAAATGCAATCTAATATATTCACTTTTAACACTTTTATCAGTTCAAGAGGTTAAATTCAAAAGAATGGCTAAGAAAATTCCTAAAGTGTGAAAATGTGGATGGATAATAAGATAAGTAAATAAAAGAAAGATCTTCTTTCTACTGAAAAATTATTATTGAGGAAGATCCACATAAGACTTGATACTTAACACTTTCTTGTAATCCAAGAAAAAAGATAATCTTACGAAATTATTATTGAAAAAAATAAAAATGAATAGCATGTAATGCATGCTTACCATTAGCAACATATTGGAAGTAAAATCACACTCCATGTTAATTTTTTATTGCTAAGTTTGTGTATTTCTGTTTTCTATTGGTAAGTCGTCATCTCCACCTACAGAAAATTGATAGCTAAAATATATATCAGTTGAAGTTGGTGACGCTGTCATAATCTTTTCCAAAGTTGTTTTACATGTTTTGATCACATCATTCAAAAATGCATCGGTGATGTTGCATGCACACATGGCTACATTTTTCTTTTTCAGTGGTAGGCTCTTTGCCCTACTTTATTCTCAAAACCAAGGAAAATGCAAAACCAAAATGCATGAATCGGTGGACGTACAAGCATTAGCTGCAGTATAAATTAGTCTCTATTAACTAACATCATAGATATAATTAAGGTTTTAAATGGTTATTCTAATCATTATTGTATTATAGTATCTCATGATAATATTGAAATAATAAAATTTATTTATCTGTCAAATTTTAATTTATGTTTTCCTATACTGATAAGTTAATCTTAACCCTTGTTCTTGAAATAATACTAGTGAATATAATGAAGAAATGTATGATTATAATTTTGTTGGTTGTGTACATGTAGTAGTGAGAGTTTGTTAGCTTAACAGTGAGGAAGGGAAAGGCATATCAGGGAATGATCATGGTGTTCCCAAAAACTAAGACCAATTAGGCAGGAAAGGACCGATTCTGAAACCCCATTGGTTAGGATTAGAAAAGCAAGAAAGTTGAAAAGCTAAGAGAAATGATGATAATTTTGGAGCAAGACAAGACAACCGACCAAGTCAAAGATGAGCTAAGATTATGTTGTGTATGTATTAGAGCATTAGCCAATAGCAAATACAGACAGATAAATAGTATTATATATGACAACACTGTTCAACTCATTTTTCTCATCTTACAACACAAATAAACTATTTTCTCCTCTCTCTCTCTCACTATCCCATTTTCCCACTCCCTTTTTCTTTGTTTGACTACACTAAACAACTCTCTCAAACACTAGAACTAGGTAGAGACAAAAAGGATGATGGAGCAACAAATAGTGTTTTCAGCAATGGTTTTTGGATTAGTACTTGTTTGTGACTCACTTAAGAGGTGGCAATGCAATAGGGTTCCCAGAACAAAAAAGACTTTCTGAAATCCTTGCAACTCTTTAAATTCTGAACCAAGTAATCACCATTCTTCCCTCTTAGAACCACCAACTGTTGCTGCTCCCTTGAGAACACCTTGTTCATGTCCCCAGACACAACAACCTTGTCTTGATGATTGTGATGATGATGTTTTTTGTTTTGGTCAAGTGAGTTGAGTTTAACACTGGTACCTTTTGATGAAGCAGAGTTGGTCCTCCAATAGTACTCATAAGCATTGAAATTGAAAGAAGCTGCAGCAGCTGTAGCCGCCACAGCTGGTGGTGATGGAATGAACCTTGCCACCTTTGGCCTCGGAGGCAATGATTGCGCCACATTAACATCATCAAAATTGGTCATTTCGTTGAACTTCTCCGTCCATTTTGGATTCCTATTCACTATCCCAATTGCCTTATTCTTCTTGTTCATCATCAAAGCCAACCCATGAACACTTCTTGTCACCCCACTTGACAATAACGGTCCTTTCTCCTTCACACTCTCATATTCCATTACTCTAGTGGAAGATACTCGTGGTTTCCTCCCAAAATCGTATTCTTCTTCCTCTTCTGCTTCATCTTCCTCAAACTTCAACCCTACTGAGTATTCTTGCTCCACACAACCATCATTCTCTTCTTCTTTTTCTTCTTCTTCTTCTTCCTCCTCCTCTTGGTGATTGGAGAAAGAGAGGACAAGGCGACCGCCTTGGCGCTGAACGCTGAAATTGTTGTGAGAAGGGACAGACACAGCTTCTAGAACCAACCTTCCATTGTCACGGTGTGAACGCATGTGAAGTGAAGGACCGACTTGTTGATGAGAGAGTGAAGGGAGTGGTGGAGGGAAAGCACGTGTTGGTGAAGAAGCCTTCTTTGTAGCTACCACTGAAGCATAATTGCTCAACTCTTCTTCTTCTTCTTCTTCTTGGTGTGTTGCCTCTACAACTTTTTCTTCTTCTTCCTCTGCATCCCCTATCTCAGAAGAAGAGTAAGAAAAGAACAACAACCCATCAGAGCCAGTCTCAGATCCGAGACTCTCTGTGCAGATTTGGAGGCTCTTCTCACTCAAATAACTCTTGAACCTTTTCACAAGAGGGTGAACATAGGGTGACACAGGAAGAGATTTCGAGATTTCATCTTTTCCTTTCAGGCATATGATTGAGTTCCATGTATCAAATGACCCTGATTTCTCTTGCTCCTCCTTTTTGTTCCGTTGGATGGAACTCCAAATCTCGAGCCTCTCTCTTTCAGCTTCATCTTCAAGCTCCTTGTTGTTCTCTTTATCTTCCCAGTCACCATTGGTTTTGGCATGCACCAGTTCTTCGGAAGTAGCAATGGTTTGAGAGAGCCAGTTCTTTGAGAACATGTCTGCCGAGAGAGTTCTTAGCAGAGAAGAAGCAGAAGAAATTGTGTTGGTGCTTGTGGTTGAATCCAAAATGGTGATGATGAGGTGTTTGTGGTTGAGTCCAAAATATTGATGATGTCGTGCTTCTACATCATGGTCTCTTCTTCTATCCTCACAGAGGAAGAAGAAGATAACAGGCTTTGGCTTTGAACCTTGTTGTTGATGTTGTTGGTGTAGTTGGTCACGTCAATTGAAGGTTCTGACATGTCCAATAAAAAGTGCTTCTTACTTAGCTGGCTGCACAAAAAGTCACAAGAATTTAGAACAAAATGCCAAGTAACAACAACAACATCAGAAACACTCCCCTAGAAGTGTACGTGATGATAACTATAAAGCAGTGAAGTGAGTTACAACTGTTTAAAAATTCTCAAGTTTCAAAGTAGAGTCAGAAGGGTAACATACATGTGGTTTTGGAAAATGCACAGGTGTGGGAAAATGCATGCACAAAACTTAGATACATTTTTCTAACTGATTTTAGGGTTGTTTTCTAATCAGAAAAAAGAAGTTTTATCTCAATTCTGACCAGAAAAGGCAACAGAAAAAACACTTAAAAATTATACTAAATTTGGTACAAGAGTGAAGTGAAACGAATTGAACCAAGAAAATATATACCTTGAAGGAAGCAAGGCAACCTCATCCAATAGAGGTCTCTAGGGAGAGACCACTATTAATGCAAGTTGCAAGGATTTTTGATGAAGTGATAAGAATGATGAGGATGAGGGTTGGAGATTGTGAGTGTTGTGCAGGTTGAATGGAATGAAATGGTATAGTTTGGTTTGTGGTTGATGATGGGAATGAAAAGAGGAAGGAATGAGAGTATTTGTAAGAGGCCAAAAGCTCTAAGAACCGTGTTCAGTGGACCCTACTTACGTACCAATAATATTAAATGATTAACATTGTAGCGGTAATTGATAAATATCCTAATACAAGAAAAAAATAAAAAAAAATATGTCATAAAAAGTTTGTATAGAAATAATATAACTCAATTTAAATGATGATAAAAAATTGAGATCATCTACTCCCAGTAACGTGTATATTTGGATAAAGTGTACAATATTATGAAAAATAGTATGAGGTACAATCATTATTTAATTAATAATATGCCCAGTAATATATATATATATATATATATATATATATATATATTTACAATATAAATATATAATAGATAAAAGAAA
>Ga0209700_104440_pt1 | contig 25270 bp, 14 predicted proteins | sample SiratroredBW_FD_187528 | JGI IMG/M metagenome (GOLD analysis project Ga0209700, IMG submission 187528) | Root nodule microbial communities of legume samples collected from California, USA - Siratro red BW (SPAdes) (version 2) | ecosystem: Host-associated > Plants > Roots > Nodule | place: USA...
AAATTAAATTAATATTTAGTAATAAAATATATTTAGCAAAATTAAGTTTAAGTTTGATATTTGAATTTAGTTACTAATATAAAAATAATTTAAAATAAAATTAAGATTTAGCAATAAATTTAGAATTAAAAATTTGAAAATATTATATAATTTTTAAAATAAATTTATTGTTAGTTTTTAAATTATATTTATTACTAACTAAATATATTTCATATATTAATAACTAAATTCATAGCATGTAACTTTTCTTCTCAGGAACCATTTTTCTATTCAAATTAAATTAAATTTTTTGCATTTATTTTAGTTACACATTACCAATAGATTACAAGTGTCAAACAAAACAGAAGAGGAATGGATGGAGAATATTAACCCTACTAAAAATCTTACAGTATTCTCACTATATTAATTAACTCATTAATTGAAATACTAGATGTACAATTTCATCTAGTAAATTAAGATTATGTCCTCTTTTTACCATTTCATTTAATTTTATATTAAATCATAGAATAAGGCCACGATTTATTTACAATGATATTGTGTCTCTTATGCACGATTTACCTATCTCTGAAAATAAATAAAAAAATGTACCATTTCAAAAATTTCAAAAATATATTACTCCAATTTGAGAAATTTGCCACAAAATTCTATTAAAATCCTATACATTCAATCTAAAATCTTAAAAAGTTGTAATAAAATATTCAGTTGTGAAGTTGAAAGGTGAGAATTCTACATTTGATAGAGATAAACTATACGAACAATATACGAAAAGAAAAAACTACTACCTTAAGGTTTGGGACTAAGATTTTAGGTTAAAAATGTTTGAAATAAAATTTTAAGTTTGAAAATGATATTCCACGAATAGAGTGCTTCTATGGAAAGTAGAAGACTTTATAGTTTGCAAAAACATAGGTCCATCGTCCTTAGTATAATTTAAATCTGCATATTGCTAATCTAAATTGAGAAAAACCTTTTGATATGAGAGATCTCTATGTATACATGAATCTACCACTAATGGTATTATACTTGTTACCAGATTTTCTGCAATTTAGATGCAAAGTACAAATCATGTGAGAAGAGAGGATTGGATAGAGTCTTGTCCTCTCTTTCTTCATCATCATCTAAAAGGACGTGACTCTAATGCTGTTTTCCCTACCTTGTATTTATTGCAAGTTTCCATTTGAAGATTAATAATGCTCACTTGCTGGGCCTCACCAACACCTTTTACACATTTGGGACAAACATAAAGTCCTAATCATCCCATTTTCATCTTATTCACTTCTTGTGTTCATATTTTTGTGTTCATATTTTTGTGTTCATATTTTCGATAAGGATTAAATCATCTCCTATCAATTAAAGATAATATAAATTCATAGTATATAAGTAAAAACAATTTTCATTTTACAAGATGATTTTATAAGAATGAATTAGACTTAAACTCACTTTTTAATATGATAATATTAATAGAATTCATCTTAACAAAGTTTGATAGACCTATTAGACCATCACTCAGACTTATTAAACCATCACTCATAGATATTTAGTCTTCACACACGAATTAGTTGAATAGTCTCAGAATGATTATTAAAAACATAAACAAACCAAACACACTTTGTTGCTATAATTGACATTGATAGTGACATGCTACTTGGATCTATCATCTTGCATTGAACAGCTAATTATTGACGTTTTCCCTTTGATTTTGTCAACACAGTAGAGCCTAATCCACTCTTCCATTGTACTGAACCATTATTCCCATGGACAATTTGAAAGATTAAGAGGTTGCATATTTTCTTTGAATCTACTTTGATATGCATTAATTTTCAGTGTTATAAGCATGTGAACTTCTGCATAGAGATAAATGCAGTGCACAATAGTCCTCATGCATGGCATCATAATCAAAAGGAAAGATTAAAAGGTAAACCTTTAGAGACAATCAATAAAGCACTTGTGCACACCACCAACCTCTTTGAATTCTCACCAAATTAAACAGTAGCACACTTTACAAATAAATTACAAAGAAGCAAAAACATAGAAAAGCAAGAAAAGCAAGAATTGCTTTTCCTACTTTTATTATCAAGAAACATGAATTACACAGGCCATGATCTCGATCAAATCAAAATTCACTGGAAAGAGGTGCATGGTCAGAGCGAATGAACACATTGCCATAGATAAGGCCAGCCAAACCACCACCAATGAGAGGTCCAACCCAGTAGATCCAGTGGTCATGGAAGTCACCACTCACAACTGCAGGCCCAAAGGAGCGTGCAGGGTTCATTGAGCCACCGGAGAATGGCCCTGCTGCCAAGATGTTGGCACCAACAATGAAACCAATGGCAATGGGTGCAATGGTGCCCAATGAACCCTTCTTAGGGTCTGCTGCTGTGGCATATACAGTGTACACCAAACCAAATGTGATGATGATCTCTGTAACAACTCCTTGAACAGCTCCAACCCCAGCAGCCACACTGTGGACTGGAATTGCCTGCCAAAAAGTAACAAGAATTCAGTTTTTGGTTTTATAACACCAGAAAAGAAAAATGAGAATACCACTGATTGAAGGAGAAACGTTGGAAAGACAAATAAAATTGAGACAAGAGCTAAACCACACGAGAAAATGATATCACATTTGATTTAAATCCTTGTGATATTAGATTTGTGCATTTTCTTTTTTATATATTGTTCAATTTTTTCATCCTTATTTAATTTAACATAAGATTTAAACTCATACTTAAATATATAACAAATACTAAAATAAATGTTTGAATACTAGCTAGATAGAAAATGATTATATAAAAGATACATTGATGTAGCTCGTATCAAAGAAAAGACAAGAGAAAATTCATTAAGCTAATTTAGACACAAAGTTATCAAAAAGGTCAATAGATAATATTTTTGAAAATTTGATCTTTTACTGAATGGAATGAGTCCTGAAATCCATGATTTTTGTTGCATGTATTATAGCATTAAATGAAGGTGCCTTCGTTATGATTCTAAGTAGTACACTACTTATGCATCTTAGCCGTAGCAGAATTATACTTATAGTCTCACTATAAAATGATAGAAAAAAGGGTATATGTAAATATGTCCTTGGTTTATGCATGAAGCTTCTAATGCAAGGAAAAGATTTGCCAAATTCAGGTAGCCATGTGTTGATTTCACAAGTGATTTCGAATCATATTTAAACTTACCAAACCTCCTGTGACATAGTTGAGAAGAAAACATGCCACTATGGAGCCAAGGAGCTGTGCAATCCAGTAGAAGAAGCCAGTGAGGATGGTGATGTGACCACCAAGAGCCAATCCAAAAGTCACAGCAGGGTTGACATGGCCACCAGAGATGTTGGCACCAACAGAAACTGCAACAAAAAGTGCAAAACCGTGGCAAATAGCAACTGCCAGTAACCCAGCAGGATCAAGTGCTGCATCTGATGTCAACTTACCTACAAGTGAGAAAAAAAATCAAACTTGTTGTGAATCATTGTTAAGGGTTATTTGATGTTTAATCGTGGTGAAACACCTAAAAATGACAAAGGGGTGGGGTGCGAAACCGAGAAAACTAACCATAGGCTATGGCTGAACCAACACCAGCAAAAACAAAGAGCAAGGTTGAATGGAACTCAGCAATATAGGCCTTGATTGAGGTTAAACTGAAAGAATCATCTAAGCGTCCGAAGGCAATGCCACCCATATTCAGAAGTTTCTAGGGGAACTGCTAAAGATAGAGGTGAGGATATACAAGGAAATGTTCCAAATAGGAAAAAAGGTAGTACAAAAGGCTTCTCTATTGGGGTTATATATATGCAGCATAAGTTATCAAATACAGTGTCAAGGTTTATTTAAGAATAAAATATGTGACATATATGTTTTAACTTTTAATCTGCCTGTTTTAAAAACAATGATTGTGATGTATTTCATTCCTCTTTAGCTTAAAATAAAGTATAGGAAACAACAAAACTTACCGCATCTTAAAGATAAAAAATAAACATTATTATATTCAAAACATGGAAATTAGAATTAGTATACTGAGATGATATTGTCAGAATCCGTTATCACATTTAAGATATTGTTTGCTTTAAAATTTGATCACGGTTTTATTTTTAAAAAACGTTTTGAAGAATTGTGAAAGAAAGATATAGGTCACTGGACTAAATATATCAAAATAAATCTTCACTGTCTTAATCTAAATTTTACTCTTCATTTAATTAGTTGATCACAGTTATTACCAATATTCTACTGTGTGTGTTTGTATGATAAAAGGGATGGTTATGTGAGACATATCCATGCACATATCATATCAGTTTTTTAGTGGCAAACTTAGCTGTCATAGCATACTTTAATGGAAATGTCCGGAAGCTAATGAATGATTCCTCCATGTGAGAGTGGTAGAGGTGATGTTTGGTGGTGGGGTAGAATGTGAAGGAAATAATCATAAAAGAAAAGTAGGAGTGGAGACAACATGAATAGGTTTGGGCCACAAATAGCACCGGCCATGCTCTAAAAAATGGCAGAGAGGTTGTGGAATTTTGAAAATGAGTGAACACAAATTTCTGGGTGCCTAAGTTTTTGAGTAATTAATGTATCACATATTGGTTGTTTAGGCCTATGTCATGGATAAGTTGGTCGGCCAATTGGTGCTGAGCAAGTAATCATTTTGACTTTTTGGCGCTTCTGTCACAAGTTTTTTCTTTTTCATAAAGAATGCTTGGTTCATTATCACTATCTGATCATTAGTTTATAAGCAATTTTAATGATTATGAATAGTTAATGCATAAACTTTTACATTATAGATTAGTCGGCAGTTATTGTTATAGCAAAAGTTAATAAATTTTTATCACTTCTGGTAGAATGGTTTGTTTTCAACAGCATTTAAAGTGCCATTTTAAAACAGAAATGAGTCAAGTTACTGTTTTCAGCAATACCAAAATTTTCGAAACAAGTTTCAAATTATATTGAATCAAACGTTTACCATTAACCACTAAGTAAAAAAATTATAATTTTATAATTATTAATTAGAGTACAACCGCTTTTATCTAAGATCATAATTTGATTATAACTTAATTTACCTAATTTTGCTTACTGAACAAATGATCTCACATATAACACAGTAGATGAGACATATATAACTAACTAGATATTTAAAGTAACTATTTATTATTTGTTATAGTAAACTTTCTTAGAATTCAAGAAAGTCATAGCTATAGCTATTAAAGTGTTAATTACATATCTATCTATAAAACCAAATTTAAGTGACTATTTTAGCCAAGAGAGTTACTTAAGCACATACCAAGGATGCTAATCAAAGTGGTTTTTTACATGTACTTGTGTGATGCCATTGCAGAGCAGCACATTTTTTTTTTTCTGTCTGATTAAAAGTTATTAATGGATTGGAATCCTTATCTGCCAACTGTTATTAGATAAATATATACAGCTTAGGCCATGGATTAGTTTTTTAATTTCTAATTGTCGCACTTATCTTATCAAGTCAACTAAAATAAAAGACAAGAAATAGAGAACTACAAGGAATAAGAATGGAGTTTCAATGACAAAAAATTACAACACTTTTTTCGATAAATCCAAAAGGAAATTGATTTTGATTGATATGATAGGCGAAGCTACGTAATATGAAAAAAAAAAAAAAAGTGGCTAAAAACTAAGTAACCATATAAGGGTTCTTAACATTTATTTTTCTTTAACCAAGATTTGGGGTCATAATATAATGCATTTAAGGTTTTGGATAAAATTGATCCACAACGTCCCCTCTCCCTGTATTCTCTCATCCTTTGTGGATTGTAAAATACTAAAGTTTTTTGTTTTTTTCGAGAGTAGTGAAATTGTGTGATATGAAAGTGACTTACAAATTCATAAGCCTATTTTAGATACGGAAGTCAAACTTCTTTAAAAAAAAATTAAATGTTATTTTTAAATTTTACAATGTAAAAGTCAATTTTTATCAAAAGAAAAATAAAATTTAATTTCTAAGTTGTGCAATTCAAAATAAATTTTCAGATTCAATTTAAAATAAGTTTCTAGATTCAAAAGTCACTCTTTGATGAGAAAATATTTTTCTCATATTCAATTTGAAGATCACGTCACAATTAAGTAAGATAAGAATATATATGATAAGTAATGAAGTGATGATAAGGTTATCTTGATAAGATAATATTTGTATTCTTATATATTTCACGCGAAGGTACAACTACTTAATTAAAATATAATCAATTATAAAAAGAATTTAAAATTATATTTATATATTATCCTCACATTTTACAATTTAAAAGTCATTTCATTCTGAGTCATTGCCTAATTTAAAAGACAATTTTTTTTAAAAGAAATAGGACTGCGCAAAGAAATGAACTGTCGCAATCCAAAATTACTTTTAGATCCGAAAGTCTATTCCAGATTTCATAAGTCTTCCTATAGCAAAGACAAAGTATGAACTTTAACATTAAAAGCATGGGTGTGAAAAGAAATCCTCCAAAACTTATTACTGATGATTTCTCTCTTAGGCCTAAGGTTCTCTCAGCTGGGCTTCTCTCTTATAAGAAACAAAATGGGCTCGTTTTTCTGCACTCCCTGTCATTTTTTCACACATCCCGTAATTGTTTGTTGTGGATAGCTGCTATTTGAACTAATATGGTCTTTCGAAAAATTAGGGAGTGTTTAGGGAAATTATGGGACAAGTTCTTCCTACACCCTAATAAGATTCTTCCTGCACTTTAATAAAAAAATTTATTCCGCAATTATCCTTATATGAGAATCGGATGGCGCCCTCATCCGGTTGTTGAAAAAAAGTGACAACCGGATGGTCTGCTCATCCGGTTGTTAATTTTTTTTCAAATGAGAACCGGATGGCACTCCCATCCGATTGTCATTGAAAAAAAAATTAACAACCGGATGAGAGTGTCATTCGGTTCTCATATAAAGGTAATTATGAAATGAATTTTTTTATTAGGATACAGGAAGAATCTTATTAGGATGTAAGAAGAACTTGTCAAAATATAAGGTGTAAAAAGAAAGATATGTTTTCATACTTTTCATCCAATCTCCGGTAGAATCAGAGTTACTGTGACAGATAACTACACCCTTTCTTTTTTCTCTTTTTTGAGATGTATCAAATGATAAGTTCACTAGGATTGACCAACTAGTAAGAAGGTTGGCTAATTTTTGGATTCTAGTATTGTGTTTTTGAAAAAACAAAAAATGACTAAAGGAATGGATACGAAACATTTTCTTGTTCTATTTTGACTGAAATAAACAAATTGTTTAAAACATGAGTTAGGAAATTAATAACCATATATTTTTTAACAGTATTAGTTAATATTCTTTAAAAAAAATGAACAAAGAGCGTAAGAAAAAAAAAAGAAAAATTGTGGAGTGTTTATTCTCTCTTCCATTGAAAAATTACAATGAAAGAAAAAATATTCTTTTCTTGTTCTTGACCTCTCTCCGTATGCATGCTTAGTTGTGTTATGATATCAAATGTTAAAGAAATTCACCAAAACAATAATAGAAAATGTTAAAGAAATTCACCAAAACAATAATAGAAAATGTTAATGGGAAATGAAAAACGTGCGTGTAAAAAAGTGGTAGAAAATCAATAATAACCACTTTTCTGTCTTTTCTTTGGCGTCTTTCTCTCTTATGGTTCCTAGGTAGACAGACACATGAAAAAGATGGACACAACCAACGTTCGAAACCAAACTTTTTTTTTTAAATTGTTAATTTTAAATAGTTTTTATTTATTCTTATCCCATGATAATTAAATTTAAAATTTCATACAAGGTATTCAAACTCCTATTATTAAGTGGTCTGAAAGGGTTGCATCATTTTATTATTGCAATCTGCTAGAATAAAAGTTACAATTAGTTGAATAGAAACACGTTTATATTTATCATAAAATAAAACTCTATTTTACTTCTTACAGAGATAATTTGACATTGTTTTACATTAGAAATGTAGAGTGATATTCATTAATGTAATCTATTAATGGTAAGATAAATACATGTCAATTTTTGTTTCTACTTAAAGAAGTAAAGTAATATCACCGTTCAAAAAAAAAAAAACATTATTATCGTATGGACTAATATCAATTTAATCTCTAAAAATCCAAATATTGACTTTTTACACAATTTTTCAAATACCAATTTAATCTATACAATAACCTAATTTATCATGCTTACCAAGAAAAATAATTTAATCTATAAAAAAAACCTAATTCTCCACCATACTTTATAAAATTAATAAAATAAGATAACACCATAATTAAATATGATACTATATTAAAAATAAAATTTTCGTATTTAATTAAAATTAGACGGTTAACTACCCCGCAACATATCTTATCTGAATAATAGGTAACAATATTTTTTTGTCAAATACACAAAAAAAAGTCTTTATTATATAAATTTATAAATACTTTTATTTGTTATTGTTTTTAGTTGAAACTTCATTCCACGAGTTTATTTTATTTTTTTTGCAACTGATATTTGGTGCCACAAATTGTCTTTTCTTTCTGTGTCGTTTGTCGTCTTCCGTTCTTCCCCAACTCTCACAACCCCGTCGGAGGGGACTTCGTTGTTCATTCGATTCACCTCAAAAGTTTGCGACTTTTCAAACCCCTAATTGAATTTTCCATCTGGGTCATCGTTTCCCGATCGATCCGTGGGTTTAAGTTCAGAGAATCAGCATTCGTCTCGGGTTTTAATAAAGTTTATGCATTGAAAATCTCATTTCAGTGGGAAGTTCAGGGTTGTTGTGATCTGGGGAAAAATGGAATCTAGTCGAAGAGCGGTGGAATCGTACTGGCGGTCGCGGTTGATCGATTCAGCTACGTCCGATGAAGATAAAGTCACACCCGTTTACAAATTGGAGGAAATCAGCGAACTTTTGCGTTCTTCGCATGTTAGTATTGTGAAGGAGGTTTCGGAGTTTGTCTTAAAACGTTTGGAACATAAAAGCCCGATTGTGAAACAGAAGGTACTTAAAAATCTATTTTGGTTTTGGTTGATGTAATCTGCTTGAGATTGGATGAGTGGGATCTGGATGGTTCAAACTTCATTTGTTTTAATTTCTATACTCTTTTGTTTGTTTTTGGGATGTTGGGGTTTGTGAAATAGCTGCTAGTGTTAGCATAAGGGATGAAAGAGATAGTGGATTTGAAAATTGAGATAGTTGGAATTAGCTTTGTAATAATACATTGTGAAGTTGGAGGTGGGGATATAAGAAAGGATCATATTGGTTTTTGGTGTCAGAGTTTGGAAATTGCATCATATATCATTTATCTAAACTCTTTATTCTGTATGAAGTTCGGATAGATGAAGTGTTCATATCAAAAGACAATTTGTTAGGTATCTGAAAATTTTAATATGGTTCCAACACAATTTTAAAAAGCACTGATACAATAATTTTCTAAAAACTCATAAACTTATCTAATATATAATGAAGAATATTTAGATTATATGTGTTTCTTTTCACTTTTTGGATTTTAGATAAATTAATTAGATTTATCTTTTATTATATTTGACTAGTCTTATTCATATATGATTTTTTAATATATAAATTTTTATTGTCAATTTATATATTTATAGTGATGTAATATATAGATTTGTATATAGATTTGTGTTCTTGTGTCTTATATTTTTGGAAATTACACATGTCTACTTATCCGTGTTACATATGTTACATGCTTTTGTTAATGCCTACATATGTTACATGCTTTTGTTAACGTTGGCAGGCTTTAAGATTGATAAAGTATGTGGTTGGAAAGTCTGGTGTGGAGTTCAGAAGGGAAATGCAGAGACATTCAGTGGCGGTTCGTCAGTTGTTTCACTACAAGGGACAGTTGGATCCTTTGAAAGGTGATGCACTGAATAAGGCTGTGAGAGACACTGCTCACGAGGCTATCGCCGCCATGTTTTCAGAGGAGAATAGTAAGCCAGCACCTTCTGAAGATATAAACCGGCGGATACAAGGGTTTGGGAATAAAAACTATCAGCCGCCACAGGAAGATAAGAAATCTTTTATCAGTGAGGTTGTTGGTATTGGGAGTGCTTCAATTAAGCAAGGGCTTAATAGCTTGACACAGGGACATTCACTGATGAAAAATGATCCTGGCAGCTATAAAAGTCCAAATCTTCGAAGATCGTTGACCAATGAAACAGAACATGGTGACAGATATGAGCCAGTTTCGTATCATAATGAAGCTCAGAGTAGTTTTGGAGTTTCAAAGAATCAACCCTCTGGTCCTTGGAGCCAGGATTCAAGAGTAACCAAGACAGAAACATCAAATGGGGAATCTGGTGCAAGTCATGTAGAGAGTAAGACAAGAGAGCTTAAGTTGCTGGAGACAATTGTAACTTCAGGAGGTGTTCGCCTGCAACCCACTCGAGATGCAATTCAAGCTTTTCTAGCAGAGGCTGCAAAGTTGGATGCACTGGCTCTATGTCATGCCCTTGAACTGAAGCTTCAATCTCCAATTTGGCAGGCATGTCTATTATGTTGATTTTTCTACATGAAAGACCATGTGAAGTATACAAACATGCACTTGTTTATCTGTATAAGTCTTTAGGATTTACTGATTATTTTCATTCCAAGTATTTTGGGGTTTACATGATATCTTTATTTGCATTGATATTTTTTTTTTTTTTTGTGAATAATCTTTGCAGGTTCGCATGAAAGCTGTTTGTGTCCTTGAATCCATTCTTAGAAAGAGGGATGATGATCATTTTTCACTGGTGGAATCTTACTTCACTGAAAACAAAGATGTGGTGCTGAGATGTTCTGAATCGCTGCAAGTCTCTTTACGGGAAAGGACTGCGAAGGTACCCTCATTATCTATCTAAATGAATAGTTATTACATGAAAAATCCATCTCGATTATTTGCACTTTACATTTATTTCAATTTAGTTTTGTGTGATTAAATTACCTCAAGTTTTGGTAATGAGAAAACTGGTGAACCTGGAAGAAGAAAAATTGGTCATATGGAGTCAACTAAGGTTATAATAGATCACTAGTTTGTATTGAACTTGTGATTATATATTAATATAAAAGTATTCAATAGTGACAGACTAAAGTCAGCTGTGCATAATCCTATTGCTGTCCCTAAAGTAAAGTTGGTACTTTGGATAATATCACTAGTTTGTACTGAACTTGTTATATATTAATCTGAAAGTATTCAATAGTCACAAACTAAAGTCAGCTGTGCATAATAATGCTATTGCTGTCCCTTAAGTAACGGTGGTACTTTGGATAATATCATCAAAGGTTTCTAAGCTAATGTGATAAGCAAATTTAGAGAGCTCTAACCACTCAGGTTTGAAACCTTGGTTCTAAAGGTTTATCACTGGAGATTGGAGAAGAATGTATTGACAGGTTTATGGATGGGCTTTTCATGTGAAACTTTTTAGACTGAGTAGGTTGGATGCTAATTATTATAATGGAATCTGATTTGTAAAACAACTCTGATAATTAATATTTTGTTGTTAGCTTTGGAAGTGTGGATACCAGTAAGAAATTCCCTGTGAATCTCAAACCCTTGTAAATGTGCTGTTCTTTATAAAATATTTTAACGGCAAGAACTTAGATCTAGTGTATAAGGCTGTGCTGCTGTTGTAATAGCTTAGACCACTTGGCACTCAGTTGATATGAGCTAATAAAAAGTTTAAGAGCAACCTTTGTAATTTAATTCAGCACTTGGCCCCTTGATGGACAGGTTCTTAGTCTTTTAGGTGAAGGCCAGCAAAACAGCTCTGCAATTAATTCAGAGAATGCTGTGAAAACAGAGAATGCTGCTGTTGTGGAGCTGCCTAACTTGATAGACACTGGTGATTCAGATGATTATCATGGAACCGAGGACACTCTAAAGAGTACAACAGATCAAAATATATCAACTTTGACATCCACTCCTCTGGTTGATGATTTATTTGGAGATTTCAGCAGCTCTATTGGAGCTAGTCCTGAAACAAAAAATGAGGATGATCCATTTGCTGATGTTTCATTTCACACAAGTGAGAACAAAGACCATGCTGATGATCTCTTTTCCGGGATGACTGTTGGTAGTGATAAACAGAGCAATCCTGGGAGTCACAGGCAGGGGAATGTCAGTGATCCTCAACTTTTTGACATGTTTACTTCCAATTCTGAGCAGGGAAACCCTAAGGAGCTTGTCACTGATTTAATGGCCGGTCTATCTATGGATGAAAATTCCTCAAGTACGAAGCAGAAGGGAACATCTCCTTCCATGCAATCTGAATCTTTATTTTCAGGCTTAACTGACCATATTCCTCCTACCAATACTTCAGATGGCATGTTGAGCTCTCAGCCAATGGGGTTGAATGTAAATCCCGTTTTTCCTACTGGGGCTCTGCCTTTTAACATGCAGCCTGGTTTCATGTTGAACCAACCTTATGCTTCCCAGCCTCTTAATTACGGTGCCATGGGAACTCTTTTGGCTCAACAGCAATTCTTGGCAACAATGGCTAATTTCCAACACCTTAATAATATCAACATGCGAGATGATGGTGTTACTCAAATGGCTGGACCCAATGGAAGATCACCTTTGCCAGACATATTTCAACCAAATTTTCAAACTCAAACTCCTAGCTCAATGATCAACACCTCAAGGAAAGAAGAAACTAAAGCGTTTGACTTCATCTCTGTAAGTTTGGTGTAAATACTTTACAAGTACCTCCCATTGATTTAATTTTTGTTAAGGATCTAGTTATCATAGTGTGCTGTGTGGATTAACATGATCACATTGTTTCCTGCTTGTAGGACCATATGACCTCTGCTCGTGATTCAAGGAGAATGATTTAAACTTTAGATCTTGTGTTGTTGTGGAGGATATTTACGGTGTGGAATTGCTGGATTGACATGAATAGATCAAAACAGTTAATAGTTTCGTTACCTGTGCAAAAAGTTGATTTTCTCTGGCAATGGTGGAGCATTACAAATGAAATTCTACGTGTCCGTGTTGACATCAAAACAATAAAATGAGAATACATTTTGGACATGAAGAGATTCAAAATGGTTGTCGCTTTGAATTAGATTTTAGCATAAGAATGTTGTGTAGCACTGTAATGTTTTATTTTCATGAGTATGTTGTGTATGTAGTTAATGGTTGAGATATTGCAACTGTAATTCAGGCTTCAAGTAAAATACAACTCTTAGATTTTTCACATTCATGTTTATTGGTATCCGTTATGTGTGTTTAGGCTACGTGGAAACTTTGCTGGAGCTTTTGTCAGTTTATGCGGATGGTAATCAAGACCAATACAGTGGAGTTATAATTATATATATTATATAATCTGTAATTGCTGCTGCTATTTTATATAGCTTTCATCTCAATATCGAACTGAGGAAACGGAATAATCATATTTAATTACGAAAGAGAAATAGTACTTATAATCTATGTAATTAATTAGAAATCAATTTAGATGTAACTTTGAGTGATGAGAGTAGTGCAGGCTAACTGCAGGGATCTGTAACGACTAAAGCAATTTAATCAATATAAATAAATAGGCATTTGCATCTTTATTAAACATGCTTAGAGTGTAATCAAATTGAGTATTGTAATGTAGGGCATCCATTTTAACGTCTAAAGGTGATAATCTATATATTTACTAATCAACAAATAGATGAATGTGAAGTGCTTTTTTTTATCTATAATCATGACACTCATTGCAGCAATACATGTTTGTATTAACACTCCTTCCAGAAGTACTTTCAGAATAAAAGATACAAAAAGTTATCTTTCTCCAGAAGTATGTTCAGCACCCAAAAATGTATTCATGAAGGTTATCCAAATACACATAAAAGTTATGATATTTTCCACTTTTGACCGAAATCACTATGAAGTTGAATTCAAATGATTAAGCACTGACACTCTGAAGTTTGATTCGAATGATTAAGCACTGAGTCAAATGTAACCAAGACTCGGTCATGCTCAAGAAATGGTTGCTGGTTGATCTTCAAGGTCAAACTGAGCCAGATGTAACTCACCACCCATCTCTCTAGTTTGCTTTATTTGCTTTACAACATCCAAACGCTCTGAAGAATAAGATGAAGGGATCTGCATAAAATAGCAAGCATCATGAGTATGGTCAAGACAAATGAAAATCTTGATAGACAATGCAGCAACAAGTTACCAAGCATGGCATATACTTCTTGATAGCTGCCAGAATAGCTGCATGGCCTACAGCTGTTACCTGGAAACAGTGTGAAAATCAATATAATTGCATATTCAGTGAGCAATTCCTCTGTCTGCATTCCAAATAAGAAAGAAAATTTGTAAAGTATATATTTCTCCTAGTCTCACATTTTCTCCCCTGTAATTTTTTCTCTCAAATGAAGTGGTCATCCTTTAAGAAAATGCTAGAGTAGAGATATTAAAAACAGAAAAAAATAGGTCATGCACTAACAGTGAAAAACATTTTTGAACAATCATAAACTATTGTATATAGTAAGTTTGTTAACTTTTGTAATAACTATTTTAATATTTATACTAAGAGTGACTTTGATTGATAGTGTAAGAGTATTTTATACTGACAATACATATCCATTAATCTGCTAAAAAAATTACAAGGTGGTAGTTTAGCATGGCCATAAAAGTGAACTAAGTATGAAGTTAACCAAGTCACAAGGTTCTGAAAGGGTAAAGGTGCTTACAGGAAGTAGCATCAAGATTGTCACTGGAATTAGCACAATTATGTCAGTCAAGGTTCTATTTAGTCTCTTTCTTTGACTCCCCGAAGGCTTGCAGCCATGCATTTGCCTTGAAAGTAGTTCTAAAGCAACCATAATGTCTATGAAGAGCAATACAGTACCCATCCAGATGTCCTAGTAAAATATTCCACAGCTTAAAAATGTAGAGTCATGAAAACTTACTCATTTACCAGAAACACACGATTAAAAATCTTACTGCACTTGTGGATGCCAATTTGGTTATGAATCTCTTGATAAAATTTTCACGCTGAGGATTTGACTTGTCAGTACAAGAGTCTTTCTCGTATGTTTTCTTACTTGTGATTGCAGAAACTGAAGCCTATGATTAAAAAAATAAGAAGCATTGGTTACTAAGAGGAAGGCATATTAAAACCCAATTTGAGTATAGAACTCACAGTAGGAATCAACTTGCGTCCTAGTTTATCAAGATCATGAATTTCCTTAACTTGCTATATATCTTGTTATAATGAATCACTTTTTCCCAACATACCTTTTTGAAAATACCACTGTTTCGAAAATTACTCTCTGGACATCCTTCAGTAGTTAAATCATGTGACATCTGCTGCACTTCAAACACCCGAGGTAACTTCGGTCCATTTATACTTCCCATATTGTGGTTGTCAATTGCAGCATGATCCACGGTGTTCAGTGATTCCCTGCAAATAAGGACTAATTAATGATCTGCAGCATTTAATGAGTAAAACATCCATAAACAAGAACTAGCTTACCCTGACTTGTCATAAGCAGCCCAGTGATATTGCAGACAAATACTTAGCAAACCCTGACTAGGATGTTAAAAACATACAAGGTTAATAGTTGCTATTGTTAGACAAATAAAGTTAAACTGTTAAAACTGATGTATAATCTAAATATTACCAAATAAGCAAGTATGACCGTGAAGCTGTGTCCAATGATTGTTGAGTTGAGCGATTGTAGTGTGCAAACCCAGAGAAAACATCATAGCACACAGTGAAAACTACAGAAGAAATTATCTCTTTCTCGGCCTGGCGAGCATTATGTTTAGACCTTTTCTCCTTGCAGTTTATTTGAACAAAGGACATATAAAAATCAAGCCATCCTATCTCATCTGTTACCACCTGAAAGACAATATAGATTACAATCAGTGACGTTTAATCCCAACATATGAAAGGTATTTCACGTTAGCCTTGGCTGAATTAACAGAAACTAACCTCCATGAAACACTGGTACACACTGATGGAAGAAAATTCCGGATAAATGAAAAGAATGCCAAATTCCAGGTAACTAAAATCAAAGCATTGAATCTTCACCATAAGTATCTTGAAAATTTAAATGATTCAAAATGTAACAAACATGCAAAGAGATCAACCTGAGGAAGTCCTTAACTACTCCGTCAAGATCTTTAATGCCCATTGCTGACAAAAACATTCTAGTCTTTCTTCCAAGGTATGTAAAAAGTCCCAATGTGGCCAAACTGTCTGCTCGTATCTGTAAAAGGAACAGCATAAACAACTGTCTGAGAACAGAATGATATATAACCATGCATGCACCTATAAAATAATGAGATTACCAAGATTGGTTATTTGGCAGGCATGTCATGTGATCATGCAACATGACTAGGAATGTATTGTTTGTTTTTGTAGAACTGAAAAAGAAAAATGTACTACTACTAAGTATGTCCTCTTCATGTTAACTGTATCAACAGGACTAATTTTCATTCAAATATGTTAGCCTATATGCTTCTGATATTTACTTTGAATGGGACAAATTATTTCTTAAATAAATATTATACTCAGATTAAGCCCTACTAATCCATCAAATTTCTTCACAAGTCTGCAAGTTGACCTTTTGCTGAAAAGTTTGCTTCTTTAAAGTGATGCTTTCTTCACTGAAGGCTTTCAGTAGTTTCTTGTGGGCCAAACCAATCCAAAACTCTAGGTCCTCAGTTTTCTCACTGGGAAAAACCTTCCCACCAGAATGGTACAAGAAATTCTGTTCAAATCCTGCCTCGGTTGCTAACTGGTGTAACTTGTCCATAGATGCAAGATTGAGTGAAAAATCCATAAGCTTGACCAAAACATCTTCAAGAGACAATACAAGTAAGGAGCAGCAGACGTGCCTAGAGCCAAATTTAACCACTGCACTGCAACAAGTTATAGCCACAATAATTCCTGCAATACCGCTGAATACTTTTCTGTCAGGCTAAATTTCTTCTGCCAATTATACAGCCAATCTAACAGAAATGAACATAAAATCGTCAACTTGGATGAAAACTTTGAAAGTCAAGTCAATGCAAGGACATTTTTTTAATAAGAAAAAGGAATTGCATCCAAGGTTGAAATATATGTTTCTGGAAACAAGGTTGTTTCAAGCAAACCTTCCTGCATATTCCATGGACCACTTCTTTAGAAGTGGAATAAAATATCCTGCTATTCGTGGCATTTCAGTGTCTCTAAACCACTGCACCAAATATGGATGCTTCATTTTCAGTCGAATTTCTATGCCCTCTCCTATTTGATTCATTAGTGGACTCAAACTGAAAGAAGGAGAAGTAACACAGATGAGAGCAATGCTTATATCTGTTGTATTTGACAAGATCACGTTCATTATTACTACTACTAACGTGTAAGGAAAAATCAGAAATAGTGAATGTGTTGGATATTAAAATAGAAAATGCAGAGTCCTTTTTATCAATTGCTCAACAGCAGAATTTATACAAAGTGAATAAAGGAATATAACCATTATTTAATGCCTAAAGATCTGTTATATGAGACAGATCAGTTATTAACAAAGAATATCACGGGTCCTAAAAACAAAAGCAACAAATTAAAATTCAGTTTCACGAGTCATCCAATCAACAAAATGTAATATGATGCACAACTATTCTTCCAATAAAAGGTTTGATCAAATTCCTACTTGTTACAACTCTTACATATATACGTGTGTGTCAATATTACTATTGACAAGATAAGCAGCAACAGTAAAAGCTTACATTTCTTTTACTGGGGAAAATTCATTTAGTCGTTCATGTGAAAGCAATATCTCCAAATCAATTACTGCTTTCATTAAAGCATAAACTGCAACCTACATGCACATGTCAACAGTTATATTTTCATAATTAGATTCAACCAACTTTTCATGACGATTTTTCAGGGAAGGAAATAAGTATATCCATCTTCTCATTAACAGGCTTATATCACAAATTCCCATAATGTAAAAAAATAATAATGTGTAGGAGAGAACTATATATATCTTCACTATAGAACATTTTGCTGCATGTACCTGATAAGCAATACGTCTATGCCATTCATGCACATCCTTCCCAATCCAAGCCAATGCAAGAGCTGGACCACTCCTTGCTAGTCCAAGCGAGTTGATTGCTTGGGAAAAGCTCCTAGAAGATTCATGCAATGACCACACTACACAATGCACCCTATCATGGTCTATTCCCTGACTACTGGATGGAACCTCAGTAACCTCAACTGCTTCTTTGCTTTGATCATCAGTACCCGAAAAACAAGTCTTAGCTGATGCTGCCAATGATGAGCACTTCTTGAGGGATGTGTAACATGAAGACAGAGATCCAACTAACATGCCACTATTCAAAGAACTATTGTTTCTCTCATCTAATACATTGGAATTGGCATGTTGAAGGGCATAAGCCGTTGCTCTTTTTCTGACATCCAACCCCACGGATCTGCTTTAGAATGAAACAGGAGATGCATAAACTTCTAACCATATGCAATGTCTAAAATGCATTACGAAATCATACACATCAGAGATTTAAAAACAGTTAGTTGGAACTACTGAACTAGTGACTAATACAATATAGTAAGCTTCTACTTGATTTCATACAGAACTAATACAATGTACTTTTATGTATAATGATTTTTTTTTCCAAATTGTTATAAGGTAATACCACTCACAAACTTGTTGATTTGATTACCTTGACAACAACATTATTACTAGACATCAACAACAGCAGCTCAGAAGATAAAATTTTAACTTTGTACAAAAGGTACATACTTTCCAACAACTTCGGTATTTATTTCTTTTCCTTTGTAATTTTTAATTGATTTTGGTCCCATGGATGATTGGCTTATTAATTTCATAACTGGGCAAAAAGGGTTAGCGAAAGGATTATATACCAAAAATAGAAACTCACCCTCAGAACTCCGAAATTTAGTTATGATCTTGTGTATAATCTACAAAATTTCAACTTTCAAGTAGGAAAATATCCACAATGGATACGTAGTGAGTTTAATATATATTTCAAATAATATTTATTCCTTTACAGGACACAAGGGGCTATTTTGATGCGTTTGTAACAATTGTTAAAGCAACAAAAGGAAGGAGAAGAAAAAGTAAGAGGAAGCTTACGAGTAGTTGAAAAGTTGATGTTGCAGATTGAAGTGAGTAGCCATGGAAAGAGGAAAAGGAAGAGAAGAGACGGAGGCAAAGATTAGGCATGTTAATGTTGGAAAATATAAATAATGAATTAGTGTAAGAGCGGTTGCATCGAGGCACAGAAAGAGAGAGACACCAAATTTATAATTAATTCACCAACTCCAACACTTCATTGCCCTTTGGATTTGGCTCCTATTAGATGCTTAGTTTGTGGACAACACAACCTTAAAACAAAAAAAAACAAAGCACTTGTCCATATGATGTCCAAAGAAAACTCTAAACTTGAACCCAATGGTACTTCATACAAGTCAAAATCAACACCAAACGTTGCTCTGACAGAATGAGGCTTGAGCCTCTGTTGTTGGGTTGTTAGAGTGTGGTGGATATACATGCTTGCAGTTCATCTTTACATGCAAATTTGTCTCTATTTTCATAACCGCTTACACTATCTTTGAAGTTGCGTTTGAATGCCTCAAATGCACGTATTTCAACACAGTACAAACATGATTTAGTTAGGACTGAATTAACTTCATTTAACTTTAACTTTTAGTTAATTCTTTTAACTAAGTTCTTGTGGAACCATATGTAATACACGTAAGTGAGATAATATAACCGTACTAATGTCAAAAGGTTACACATTTGTATATAAATATACGAAGTAAGGGTTGAGTTCACTTAATTTTAAGGAAAACAATGATATATTCTGACTAACTTTCTCAAAATTTTAAAATAATGAACAATTTATTTTTTAAATCTTACGAAGGAGAAAGTGATACGATGAAATCTTTTTCACCTTTTGATATAGGAAAATGAGGAACCATTGTCATTAATTAAAAATACACAGACCATTCAAAATCACACTTCAAATTATAAATCATTCTTCATGCTACATAAAAAAATTATATACAGAACTTCAAATTTTGAAATATTTTCCCATTTGATTTGAAAAAAATACCAATTTAAGGTTCATTACTCCGACTACGATGAACCTAGAGGCCAAATCAAACAGATAAACAGAGAGTTTAATATTATAGAACTAATAATTTAACACAACCGTATCAGGTTGAGTAAAGCAAAACATGAATATGAAAAAACATTATATATGTTGCGTATTAACAATAAAATGCAAAAGAATAATAAATTAGATTTATCGTTAACATCAAGTCTATTTTGATTTTAGAAAATGCTTTTGATTGAATAAAACAAATGAAATTTATTTGTAACCATTTAGAGGACTGGCTCAACTACCTCATAAATGATCATTCGGTGTTTTGGTCGAATGAAACAAACACAACAGCCAACTTGTTCACCAATTTTTCGATTGAATTGACTACAAAATCAACGTCCATATAATTACAACCACGAATCTAAAAGAGGGAATGGGCCAAACTGTCCATCTTCTGTTCACTGACATCTTTTGTTCCCAGAGCATGGTTTGACATGTTTTTTCCAATGAATGGAAAGCTAACTACAAAAATGGCATTACCAAAACTCAACCTGCAAATCAATATACATTCTTATTGGTCTTGATTATTGGCCTTGATTATCCACCCTGTCAGTAATTTTCCCTCCAGGAGTTTCTACATTATTTTCTTTAAAACCAAGTTCAGCCAAGTCTTGCTTTGCCATCAAGTTTCTGCAAGAAGCCAATTATATATAGTTCATGGTAATTAGTTATGAAAGAAATTCTACTCAAAACAAACCTACGAACCATATATACCAAAAGTAATATCTACAGCATAATACACCAACATTTTATAATGAAAAGAAGAAGACAGATAAAAGATATACACTAAAATCACTAACTTCTATACTGCATATTTCATCATAAGAATTATTTTATATTATGAGATTAGACTCGATGATTTCCTTGCAAAATTGGTACGAATTTTGATAAAATAACATTCTACTTGTGACTATGTTCTTGTCAAGCTCCTATGGTGTCGTAAAAAATACAAATCTATAGAAAACCCAATGACAAAACTACTGCCTGAGTAAAAGATGCCAGAGGAATTACATGAGTTAATCCCAAATAAAGAGACTCTATCTCTTAAAATGCTATTGCTTCTCTTGTAATTTTGTTCTCTTTTTTGGTTATTCAAAGATGCGTTTTATTCCTATAACTTGGTAATTTGTGAAGGTATGGTTGTATGTATATTTTCTTTTGTTTTTTACTTCCACACTCAAGATTATAATTAGTTTTTATGAAAAGTGCTCACTCTTTGCTTCACCAAAACTGCATTGCTCAATTAAACAGATCACTCTCAAAAATTCAGAATGGCTAATTCAAATCAACGAAAGATATAAATACTTTTATAAAGCTGCTTAGTCATCAAGTCAATCTACAACACTGAGCTCAAAAGAGTAGCTTAGCCTACTTAATTAACACCAAAGACTGAGTAACATGTGCATTAAAAACTTATCTGCAATGCATTGAAAACAAACAACCCACCTCTCCATGCGACACTGCAGGTATTTTTTTGAGAATTGCCTGCATTTTTCAGACAGGTGTCCAGCAGTCTTCAAACAATTGAGATATTCCACCTTCTCCTGCAAGGAGGCAATACAAGTAAAACTTTAAGCCTAATTTAACTTTATAAAATCCATTTATAACATGATATTTACACTTATTTAAATATTATTGAAAGATATTATCTTTAATCAGATCTCCAAGAATAAGAATGAATCAAAATGGAACTAAGAAGCCCAGAACGAATAAACAAGTGAAGAAGAAGCATACATACTAGGTCACACAAATGCTGATGGTCCAATGGGAATATTCCCTTTTCGGGAGGCACTGGACGGAGCCCCCTATTGCCACCAAATGCACCACCTATACTACACAAAATAGTCAAAGCGATTATTAATAATTAGAAGCCAAAATAGAATAAAGTTTTCAAACAACCCTATTCACTGCAAAATTTGGAAGCAGATGATTTATGAAACAGAGGATGAAAGGTGAAAGAGAAACAAATACCTGCACTCATTTCTAGGGTTTCATGCGTAAGCGTGGTTACGAAATCTCGGAAAACAGCTTCAATTTGAATTGGATTAAATTAAAAAACACACTGCAAGTTCGATCCCTTCTCTTCTACTCTTCGGGTCGATCAAACCAGGAGTCAAGTTTTGTAATAAATATGATATTTATTTACATTATTATTTATACGTTAGTATGTGATTGAAAACTGCTGACTTATAAAATAGTGACTTTAAAAGAATTATTTAAATTGATTTCTAATTTCTCATAACATCAAAATTAAACTCTTGTTAATGACAATTCCTGCGGCAATAGTTACACAAATCTAATAAAGATTACAGGGGAATACTTAGCTGACAAAACTGTAAAACTCCTCAGAATTAGTTTCATATGCGACAACTTCAATTTGCTGGGTGACAATTGAGGGTAAAACGGCATTATTTTCATTCGTTTGGCATTTGATTTACTATAAATAATTGGGATTAGTTGAATCACGTGAGCTTATGAATTAACTAAGCGTTTCACATTCACATAACCTAAAAATAATAATAAAACTTTTTGTGGTTCTCTTTCAGTCTCAAATTTAAATATTATATAAAAAATTATTACAATTATAAAAAAAGTTTAAAATAATAATATTTTTACCTACATTGACAACATTAAATGGACGGTTTTGCAAACATGACTCCTTTTAATAATGTTTAAATCATAAAGAATATCTTGGAAGAATTAAGATGTTAGTTTCTTTTATATAACCGAAAGGAGATTGATTTTATTCTATTTCATCCTGTGAATACCCTTTTTCCGTTAATACATTTGTTGAGCAAGATTAAGCATTCATACTGTTTTAAAATACCAACTTAGTGGGCACCTTGAATTTAGTTAGTGAAATTAAATGCGGAAGAGATAAAGCAGAGTTGATTTTCACCAACGTCCTAGGGAAATTAGTTCACCAACTAAAGCTTTTTAGTGTCCTAGACCCTTTGACCACTGTAATCGAAAATGAAAAAAAAGCTAACATGGAGATGAAGAGGAATATATACATTTATCACTACATTCATAATGTATTATTACATATTTGCAGATGCCTCATGCCTCTAACCTCTAACCTCTTTCTTAACTTGTGATAATTAAATATATAAATCATATAATGACCATGCCATCTGCAAGGGAAAAGGCATAGACATGTAAAGCAGGTATAATTGATTATGTAGCAGTATTCGTCACGTTTCGACATGGAGATGAATTAGTATAGAGGGTGCTATGCGAAAAAGTATCGAGCTTTCTCAGCCTCTGTGCTCCAGGATGCTGAATGATTACGAACACATCATCTGTGGAACTTTCAACATGAGAAGCAGAAGTTCGCTACACAGATAGAAAATGAACTATTTGAGTTATTTGGTCTTCATAAAGAATGTATACGTAAAAAATGCAAACTAAGTTACCCAAAGCTTATATGAATTTGTGGGATGATATTTAAGAATACAATACAATATAGTCAACCATATAATTAAAGAACATGAGAAAGGGTTTGTAACACTTACCACCCCAATGTGCCATTCATGGCTACTAAATTCTTTAAATGTTGCTGCATCCATTTCCTGCACCAAGGTGTTTAGTGTGGTCACAAAAAGGAATAATATTCTGTAAACTACATAAAGACAAGATTAATTATTTAAGTATGTTATTTGCATATGCTAATGAACTCTATATATGTTTTTTTGGATCAGGGGATAAGAAAACCAAGAAATGATATTTTTAAGTTGGCCTATAAAAATAGAAAAGGAGAAAAAAAAAAACTAACTTTTACCCTTGTTACGAGGATGGAAGAGGAGAAAATAAAAATAATTTAAAAAATTAAATAGTGAAGCTCAATCTGTTATTTCTCACACCTATTTTTATTAGTCTGTTTTCTATTTCATTTTAAGTAAATTTCTTTGATTTTCATCATTTTCTACTCTACTTATTTCCACGCTCTATACAGTATCTATTCGAGAACTATGCTGTCAAACCACCAGCGAGTAATGGGCATTGAAAGATCTAGACTTCCACAAAGCTCACAACTAGAAGCCCACCATTCAGTAGTATAACCCCACAGGTAAAGCACTTCTTCTGAATCTTAAAAAAGAGAACTTAGGGAGATAAAAGACTAACTTGATGTTGGAATGTCATTAGGTACCCCAACCCTCCGACACCGAAACCACCGAAAGGAGATTGACTTGAAGACCTTTGGAGTGACAACATATAGGAATTGGTGATCTTACTAGGGTTGTGGAAAAGTACATTATGTATTCATCTCTTCTCAACCAAACATCATCTTTCCTTTGGATCAAATTTCAAGCTTCTGTCTTTTCTCTCATTCTTTTCCACCCTACCCTATATAGGGTAACAGACTAAACTTATCTAAATGAGTACGTTAAAAGGTATAATTTATATGTTGGGAATTGGGATCCTTGTCGTCCAAAAGGCAAGACTTGATACAATAACAAGTAGGAGCTCCAATCCTAAAGCGGTGCTAGACTATAAACATTTACAACTGATTTCTTACTAATATACTTGACTGTTTCGTATTCATATGTAGTGAAAACATTCCAGTACAACTAAAATAATCCATGTCGTTTGGAATCGTGATCTACTTGTGAAGATGAAAAACTTACAATACTATAGATTGGAGGAACCAGAGTATCGCCTTTACACTTAGTGATAGGCATAACAGAGAAGTTTGGTGCCAAATCTTGTGACCTGAAAATCCATCTGTATGTAAAGAAATAGATTAATAGTTATTGAAGAATAGAAAAATGATCATAAACTCAGTAAAATCATACTGCCTGGCTTTTTTTGGATAAATTTTTATTACGTTCGAGAATTCAAAGTGTACTTGCACTGGAAAACAGATATGCATACCCAATGTACACAAAGATGCAGAATTGTGCCCATTCCCTGAGCAATAAGCGAAGCCAGTAATTCTCTGAAGAGTCATTCATGTTCATATATATCTAAAATTGATGAGATTGTCAAAGTTAGAAATATTAAATATATATATATATATATCACTTTGTAAGTTTATAAAGAGAAACGCAAGTATAATACCACAGTTTCTGCTGTTGCTACTATCTGCATTGCACCCTGAAATTTCCTGCACGATGGAAAATATGTCAACTATTAAGTATGAATTCTTTTTTGCATG
>Ga0209700_104441_pt1 | contig 25257 bp, 8 predicted proteins | sample SiratroredBW_FD_187528 | JGI IMG/M metagenome (GOLD analysis project Ga0209700, IMG submission 187528) | Root nodule microbial communities of legume samples collected from California, USA - Siratro red BW (SPAdes) (version 2) | ecosystem: Host-associated > Plants > Roots > Nodule | place: USA...
TTTGCAATATGTATGTGCGTGGACAAAATGTAAAGAATGCAAAGCAGAATGTTGACAGTAATTCGTATATAAGAGTTTCTTCAAGAATTTCTGTCCAAATACAGTGTTTTGGAATTGAAGAAACATTAGAAACTGTCCATTGTGTTATTAACAGAAAAATAGATGCGTGGAATTGTTCAGCCTCAACTCTTGCAAGTTACAGAGTGAACACGTTGAGTCAGGAAGTTTCTCTATATCTGTGATTGAAAGATCTAATGAACGGAGATGTATAAGATCCGCAATAGTATCAGGAACCTCTTTTACCTTATGACAGAAAGACAAAGATAAGAGTCGTAAGAACTTAAAGTTGGAGATCAATTCTTGCATTGACATCCCACAATACCCAAAAGCTATAAATGTCCGAAGCCTTTTAGCATTACATAAACTCCTATAATCATGACATTTAAGAGGATTCTTTATAGTTAAAAAGTGACAGGTATTTTTTGGTACGCTTCCTGGTCTATCAACATCTAACCTGTAGCAGATTTCACCAGAAACGCATTTTGCTAAATCATTCAGAAGGTCGTGCATCACAAAATATGTTTCGCCGTACCAAATTGATTGCTGAAAGAATTATTTTTTTTTTTAACAGCAAAAAATGATATTAATGAGAGCATAGAAGTACTGTTCACCTATTTCTTCTGGAGACTTGCTCTGCTGAGAGCATTGTAGAAAATTTTCAGCCATCCATGAGAGAATTAAGTGCTCCTTAATAATATTTGGTGTTATGAAAGAGAAGAGAAAGGGTTGTGAAGATTGGAAGTGCAGCTTAGTTACGTGAACGAAGGGTCAAGCATGAACGCAGAAAGAGAAAACTTAACATTTAACAAATTGCAATAAGTGACAATTTTATTAGAGATGGCTTTACTTCAATCCAAGGTTCGATGGTCAAGCAAAATTTTGTTTTTCTTGCTTTATTACTCTAATGAAATTTCTAACAACTTTCATTTAATCAATTTTGGTGGCTAACTCCACAAGAAACCCGAGGGACCATCAACTTTCATTCTTTTGAGCCATGATAAGTTGCAGACATACTCGTAATTCTTTTTTGTTTTTTGGTTTTTTGACATTGCTATATTTTTTTGTAACATTTGTTTTTGACATTCCTATACTTACCCACTCCTTAGTAATATTTGGTGTTATGGCTTATTCTATCTGATTCATATATCATTGTGATCAGTCCAGTTTTTTATTCTGTACATTTTTATTTTAGAAAGATCAAAGTAGTGAGCCATACTGATATTTTAACAAAAATGAGTGTTTGAGTTTGATTAAGAATATAGCAGTAACCACATTGCTAATTAATCCATTAACTTTCAATCCCCTTTGCTGGTTTCAATCATCTGTACATTAACACTCCATTACTGAAACATGTTGCAGTCTAAAATTAAAGTGCAGCTAAGAATTATCAATGAATTTGAGCGATTAATAACCAACTGTCATAGGCGACAAGACCTAACTTTGATAAAAATGCTAATCGGAATAGTATTTTCTGTTCTTATCTTTTTTGCATTTCTGTCTATTTTTTATTTTTTATTTTTTAGTATTGTCTGTAATCAGAACAAAAAAAACGGAGACTATTATCCGTGAATCAAATTTTGTAGTAAAATCTACATAGAATGTGTTTTATGCATATAAGCAATCAAGCATAATATGGATACAGTTATTTTCTTATAGATTGGTAATTGAGGATAACAATTATTTTCTTAAATTTCTTAGTTAAAATCTTTAATAAGACTAACAAAAACAAACCAGTGCATTGAGAAAATGGTGAATAAAACTCATGAATACCAATTATATGACATGGTGTGCCGTATTGCTTTCACAATATCAATGGCCTATTAAATTTCTTGAAGAAAATAATTCACACCACTAATATCAAAGTTTGACATTTTCGCCATAGTTAAGACAACCAAGCAACTAGGATACTGACCGATTCAATACTAAAACAAAAATAAGTTAACCATTTACATATCCTACTTAAGATGGAATAATCTATCTGTTTTACCATTCAACTGTTAATTTTGTGATGACTTGTCATTATCTTAACAAGATATCTAATATTTTTGAATTTGTGATTTAAGAAATTCAATTTTATAAAATTAATTTGCAAAATAAAAAAAATTATCTCTTATTTATCTATTGTGTACATCATTTGTTCACACTAATTTTGTATCCCTAAAGTAAGGGCTGTGCATTAAAGGAAAATAAATTGATAGTTATTGTTTGGAGAATCATATTTTGCATAAAAACACTACTATTATTAGTTTATTATTTTTATAATTAGTTGTTGGTAGTCACCATATAAATTATTTCCTGCACTAAATCATTTTTTAATATACCAATAATGTCTTTATGACATTTTAAAGATTTGTTAAATACGGAAAGTTTATATCATGCATGAAGCAATTGCCTAGATAAAATGTACGCAGATAAAAAGATATATATAAATAGTCTCAATCATTATTTTAGTTAACTATTTTTAACAGTCTATAAGAATGCTTTTTATTATAATAATTTTAATTATTTAAATCCGTAAATAATAAATAATGTTAATAATCTATTTCTCCTATGCGAGTTTAAAAATATTAATAGTCAAATATAATTATTCTTTCTCTAGAATTACTTATATAGATAGCCTCACTCAATCCTATTGAAGCTATTTTAGAAAAAAAAAATATATTATAACTATAAATAAAAGTATTATCGTTAAGTAATTATCAGTTTTTTAAGAATTAGGAACGATGTACATTAGTTAGATGCTAGTTTAATCTTACACTCGCAAAATTGGACTTTCTGTGTGGTTTACATTTTAAATGGATTTTAACTTTTGAAAGTTATATCCATACTAGATAACCCATTGGTTAAATGGATCGATTTGTCCCTATAAAGATATATTTGATATTTTTTTTCATTTATTTATATAATAACAATTTACTCATTCAGAATGTTCTACTAATAAAAACAAAACAAAAAAAACAATGAATTTTGAATTTAAACTCGTTTACTAGATTCACAATTAAAACTCATTTAATATATAAAAGATCTATATTGAAAATTTACTAAAAAAAATATATACAAACTTATGCCTACGAATTAAGAGGATGGTCCACGAATTTTAGACCAAAAAGAGAGAGTTTTACCACACCTATCACCATACCTACCCCATAAATATTGCAGTCCTACTAATGAATACAATAGAGAAAATGCTTCACACAAAATGCAAAACAAAAAACTAGGAGAATCGTCTTATTGGATTAGAAACTAATTCATTGTAGATGGACATATAAACTCTAATACTTCACACAAAGATTCTTCTTGTGGAGTGATAAATAATCCTATTTTTATCTATAGTAAAAAATAATTCTAGATATAGATTTGTAATTTATGATGATAATTAGTTTCTTAGATTTCTTAATTAAAATAATTAATATCAAACTCAAATTCAATTTGTAAAAAATATAAAATAAAGTGGATTGAATGAATAACACGCAATTTTATCCATTATGACATAGTACTGTAGTTGCTTCCCACCATTATGGGTTATTCCATTTTATGAAGAGAATTAATTGAAATTTGACTAAGTACTCACTAAGAATAAATGAATCTATAACTTTTGAAAAGGATTTGAATCAACCAAGAACAAACACATATCTCTCCACAAAACAAACTAACATATGAGACCGAAGGTCAATTAAAAATATATTTGTTTCTATTTTGTATATAAACAATATTTGATACTTTGTAATAAATATATTTCATACTACTTTGATGAAGTGCTAATTTTGAGTACATTTTGTATGAGAAAAATAGATTATTTCTGGTTTCAATTGTTGTTTGGAATAACAATTATTCTTAATTTAAGAATTTTTGGATCTAAAAATTTGTTCTTGAAGTTTAAGATGAATGAAACCATTTAGTCCTAATTTTATGTAAATTTCAGATAATTAAGAATGAAGAAATTGAAAGATTAGAAGAAGCGTGAAGAAAACAATTACAAGCATTGAAGAGAGGGGAGTTAAATTAAAGATTTCTCAATTCAAAACTTGCTCAAGTAAGAATAGAGATAGAGTAGCAATCCAGAGAACAACTCATCCAGACCAAAAGGGCTCCCTCAAATGAGAATTGTCTGAAGAGTGAGTGATTTTCACTGAAGGGCTTGTTTGAGCAAGACATGGCTGGCTTGAGCAAGAAAACTTTTATCAAGATAAGTATTCCTTTATCTTGAGTGAAAAGTTAGTTGGCTTAAGCGAAAATCCATTAACCAAATGATGAATAGAGTTTAAAAAAAGGATTTTTTTTTTCTTAGTCTCTAACTTAATTAGATACCAATTTAGAATCTAATGATATAAGTGACTAAAACTTCGGTAGCTAATGTTACATATCGATTATCTTAACTTAATTTGTCACTAAATCCAATCATTACTTTTATTTTATAGTTATTTATCAACCAAAACCTTATTAAGTGATTATTTTGATCACAATTAGCAATCATTTTATTTAATAGCTAAAAATTAATTTCTAAATTAGTCACAATTAGCAAACATTTTATTAATCACACGATTTTTATAAACTTTAATCTTATTCACTTCCCAACCACCTTTCCTGTAAAAAGCTCTTCCTTTCACTTCACATACTAATTTTTATTGTACTTTTTGTTCATAGTTTATTCCAGTTGTTTTCTTGAACAGCCAAGAGAAATGACATTGTGTTTTGTGTTCGACATATTCAATACAAATGAACGTCCTATAACAAAGAGACTAAATTAATCACTTTTCTAATTTTTTTTCTTCTATAATTCGAGGAATATTCTTTCTACACATATTTTTTTTCGTAGTAACCCTTTGGTAAAAGTGGTAACAGGGGGAAAAGGGTGGATCAACCAATATGCATCTTGTCTAGACTCTCCCAAATTATAGTTTTTATCGCTTTATTATGAAAACATTTCAGCATTTCCAATCATTTTGCAATGTGATGAACGAAATGAATCTTTATCTAAAATGTATCATTGTTCATTTTATCTTGTCCTCATTTGCCTACTTTGATCGGTGTAGTCGAGAAAAATCAACACAAAAAAACTACAGTTTGTCATAGAATAGTGTGACAAACACCAAGAATTGAGATAATGAGTCAGTAGTTATTTGTTTGCTTATTAATTGATCCGGTAATTACACTAGAAAAACTAAAAACAAATTATATACGACTAATCTAATTTGAAGAAGTCAACACAATTTTTTTTTATAATAATATTTAATATATGGAATAACAAATAAATTTTAAGATAACATGAATATGGTAAAACAAGTAATGTTCAACATAAAGTTTTAACAATAATAACACAAATTCATAAATAAAACTGAAATCAACTCAACTCCCTAAAACAAGTTAAAAGGACAAAATATGAAAAAATTAAACAAAAGGAAATAGTCCAATTTGGTCAACCGAATCAGATTTTCTATGGATCGGATGAGGTCCAATTGGGTTGACCCAAGATGCATTTCCAATTTAATCACTAACTCATTCCGCTCTACAAACTGGCTTTTCATCTTGATCGGTTAGATCCACCATATTAATTAGCCTCCGTTTTATATTTTGATCGATGATGTTTTACTATTATATTAATAAAAAATTACATTTTACAGTAGTAGTTTTGAAAAGCATACAACATTGGTCCGGCTCTTAAAAAACCACTATAAGAAATCCATTTTTAAGAGATACTAACGGTTGCATAAGATAATCATTCTACTATCAAGATATTATAGCGGTTGTATAGTATAACTGCTCGATAATACAACAGTTGTCTTGGTGCCACCCTAAATTTTTAGAACTTTTTGATAAAATCTCTAATCATACAATAAAATATCATAGAATTTTCTAGAATTTTTTTGACAAATACAAATAGATGAAATAGAAAAAGAGATGTAAAAAATACTAAAAAATAAAAAATAAATAGTAAACTATAGAATTTTGAAATTTCCAGAGGTCCAATCCCATTCAGGATTGGCTAGGGACTTCGTTACTTTTGAGTTCTTTATCAAAAGTTATGATCGTTTGAAGTTTTTTCATCCTAAATTTTTGCAACTCAAAATCTATATAACGTAAGAACTCTACCATCAAATATACACTAAATCAAGTTGCTGATAAAAAATTTGGGCCAAAATAAAAACTATAACTATAACTATTTTTAATAAATTTTACAAAATTGTTAATCTCTTGTAAAGAGAATCAGTGAGGGGTGTCGAACCAACATTCACGATGGAGAAAAGTCACGCATCAAGCATGTAGCATCCTCAAATGAGCATGAGTGAGCAAAGCAAAGAATGAACTAGAGAGACTCAGGGCGCGACACGAGAGGGAGAGGGAAAGACAAATAATGCAAGGAGTGAAACATCAGGTTAATAAACAGTGCGTGGAGATACTACAACGATTGGAGAACACAACCACTAAAATAGTAGGGAGGTACTACAACGGTTGAGCTTTTAACCACTGTAGTAGAGAGATATTACAGTAGTTGAGCTCTCAATTGCCGTAATAGGAAGATATTACAGTGGTTGGGAGCTCAACTATTGTACTATCTTTGCATATAATTTCAAAAATGTCATTACGTTTTTATTTATATTGGATACATTTTAACCGCTATTTTTCCTTGTAGTAGAATGTGTTTTTTTCTACTAATGTTAGTTTTTTTCTTTTATTATTGTTAGTGTTCATTTAAAGAATATCCATTTCCTTGTAATTAGAATAAATTATGTCGATGTTTTGTGAATTTTTTTTAAACTACACTTATATTACTCCTACTTTATTTTTTTCATCATTAGAATTATCTCTCTAACTCTGTGTTTTGGAGCAGGTGATTAGTGTTCAACCGTATAGATTTGCGAAGATTTTTGTTAAAAGAAAGAAATCTCTCTTAAAGAGTAATGTGTAATATAAGAAGAAGGTACAGATGTAGTATTTGTAAATTTGGAAGGGGCTGTGTAATATAAAATGATAATGTAATGTTTTTAAAATAAATTGGAGGTTTGTGTAGAATTCTAAGAAATCCTATGGTATTATTGTATTTTAAGAAAACTTTAGGGGGTGTTTGTTTAATTTACTCTCTCTCTCTATAAAATAATAATGATAAAAAAGTAAATAAACGATAAAAACAATGATACATAATATTGTATTAATTATTTAACGTTGACGGAAAATACTTTTTTTTCTTTTTAGTTTCTTAAAATCAACCCTAAATATATTGATGTAACAAATTTTATTAGAATATTTATACAATAAAAGAAAGAGAATAAAGGAGAAAGAAGAATGAGACAAAACAAAAATTTTACTGTGCTAAACAGAGGTAGAAACAATAATGTTGTAAAAAGTGTGACAAAAAAACAAAAATATAATTCTTAAGAAAAATACTCATAAAAATTGTTGATAAAGGTCTTGAATTTTAATTATATGACATCAATTTCCATGAAAAGCAGACAAAGTAACAAATTCCAGCACTCAAAATTACTTGTTTCTAAACTTTGAAGCAACATATTGAACTGAAAGTTGAGGTGAACCAAAGAAGAGTGTACTTAGATGATGTCTGAACAATCACTGAGTATTGTGGTGATCCACTATGCTTCAAGAGACTTCAATACAAGTGCAATAAAAGTGGTCATGCAGAGATTTTCACTTGGTCGTGGAGACAAACTTATACTTCTTGTAATTCTTCGCCAGGCTTATAGTACCACTAGGCTGCTCTTCATTGCACCTGCCAGATTGCGTGAGTGTCCAATTCTTTGTTCTTTTCCTTCTTCATAATTCTATTTTTTGTTGTGTATTCTTTTAAGAAACGGTCCAGGACTGTGATTTCCACAAAAACATCAAGTTTTTGGGGTCTTTGTGACTACAATTGTGGCCAAATCAGTTGTATTTATCTGCAATTTCCTGCAACATCAAGAATCCCAACCAAATCAAAACCACCATTTAAAACCTTGGTGACATCACACACACATCAGAGAGAGCAATAACTATGATATAGGAATAACTACTGTACAAGATGTACCATGACTTCTGTTTGTGGCATGTGTACAACAAAAGATGGGTTTCAGCTTGATTTGTGATAAATTCTTGTTCTAATCACTGACTTTTTTCTTCACATATTTTAGTCCTGAGAGGTAATTAATATTATAGATATAGTACTTTGGTGTTTCTTATAAATTTCTTATGTATTGGCTTTCTTGTCTTCAGGTGGATTATTTGAGACTAATCACAAGATTGTTGAGGAAGAAGTTGCTAAGAAGAAAGAAAAGCTTCTTAATAATGCAAGCATAAGGGAAATTTCTGAGCAGTGTGAAGCACACAGGGTTAGATTATAACTTGTCTATATAAGAGCAATCCATGTAGCTGATAAAATCCAGGATTATATTGTATATGAATTATGGAATAGGTTCCTCCTTATGTCATGGTCAATTTTGATATCACAAAGGAAATTCAGTATAAATTCTAGTAGATTTGTTATTAAATAATTTGGTTGTCAAGATATTGATAAATTGTCAATCCTTTTATGAATGAACCTACTCAGATCCAATTCCGGATAGAAGTTCTTCAGGGCAAATTGCCAGAGGTTGCTGTAAATGCTGCCATCCGTTTGGAGGCAACATCAGTAATACTTGATAGGTTAGTCACATTCTTTCAGTTTTCCATTTCTATTTTCAATTTTGTTTATATCAAAATCTAAGAATATGGAGGAGAACAGGCCTCTTGATCTTACCCTTGAATAAAAATAAAACTTACCACAAAAGGAGTTCATGATTGTATGTCGAAGTATTTCACGAGAGAAACTATCCAGCTCCTCATCATCTTGTTACTTTGAGAAGGAAAGTTTCTTGTGTTCATAATTTGAAAATGATATTTATTTTATGCTGCTGAGACCAAAACCATAGAAATATCATCCCTAAATAGCTCAAGTTTTGTATACTTGTTTCCGTGGCGTAAACGTGATCATGTTTTAGTGCTTCTTACAAATTGTACAATGTCACAAAACATAAAACCTTTTGCAAGCTTCCTTGCTGTGTGTCTGAATTGGTTGATGCGCAGACAGATGAAGAAATATAAGAAGGATTTCAAGCAGAGTCTCTTTTGTTCTTTGCTAATAATGAAACGTGACAACACTGTGCAACACTTGAGAGGGCCAAGGGAAACACATCTGAGTGATAGAAGCAATGGAAATACAAGATGTGTTAGATGTAAGGAACTTAGCCTATATAGTTTATCTCGTTATCCTTGATTTTCAATTTACTGTGTTCTACCAGCGTTCATCATTTGTGACCCATATTTTAATAAAATCATGATATATAATTCAGAGTTATAGCATCCAGTCATAACATACATTATCCAATTCCATGTCCAAAAATCAAAGGGGTTGCTTCCCCTTTATTCCAAATCTTCGAGACAGAAGACTCATTTTTGTAGTTGAAAACTTATAAACTATTATTTCTTTTCGAGTGTGTGCATTATATTTCAAATCATTTAAGGAGAACTCAAATTGCAAAATTGATGCAATGGTGTGTGAAGCAGGTCCTAATTCTAAATCTCCCTCAAGAATACAGGAAGAGAGAAATTTCTGCTCCAATACCAGCTCTTCATTTCCTACTGGTGCAAAGGTTGTGTGCACCCAACTTTATTCTCAAATAAAACAAATCCCTGAAAATAGAGAACAAGACATGGCAAGAGGGTATTCCCTACTACCCATTACTGATGTTCAAAAGACTAATCATACTGAAGTGTATCACATAGAAACACCAGCAGAACAAAGCAACAACCTTGAACCATATCAAATAGTTGAACAATTCAAACTTTCTGTTTGCTCAGTATGCAACAACAGAAGACCAAAATTTGAAGTGATGAAAGAATTCACATACGCGGAGCTCCATGAAGCTACGCAAGGTTTTTCGCCAAAAAACTATTTGTCAGAAGGTGGATTTGGCTCTGTCTACAAGGGAATGCTGCAAGGAGGACTAAGGATTGCTGTTAAGCAACTTAAGTGTTCAAGCCTCCAAGGAGAGAAGGAATTCAGATCTGAAGTCAATGCACTCAGCAGAGCTATACATGAGAATGTGGTTATGCTGCGTGGATTTTGTTCAGAAGGAAATAACAGGCTTCTTGTTTATGAATTTGTTTGCAATGGCTCTCTTGACCAACATTTATCACGTAAGAGAAAATTAATTTTAGAAGATATTACTATATGAAGAATAAAAACGAATAAATCTTATGATATGATTATTAGAAGTTGGAATTGGAATACTAACTGAGACTAAAATAATGCAGAACACTCACCTAAGCCTCTTACTTGGGAAGAAAGGATCAAAATTGCAATTGGAGCTGCAAAAGGCTTATTGTACTTGCATCGGAACAATATAATACACCGAGATATGAGGCCTAGCAACATCCTTGTTACACATGATTATGAAGCAATGGTAATAAATCATATAGCTTTAGAGAATAGTAATTGCATTTGAAAATACCTTAGACTCACCAAGCATATAGGCTGTTGAAGCCTAGAGAACTCAAAGAGATGATTCACATGTCTTGTATAGAAATGCTAGTATGAAACTTCTTCCCCGGCAACTTAGTTATGAACCATAGTTTTATGATTAGCATACGTGAGTATAACCTATATAATGAACTTGAAAAATATGATAAATGGTAGGCTATATTTGGATCCTTCCATAAATTGCTTAATAAAATATATTATTGCTTCTGCCACATTGAGTAACAGGAATTTTTTCTTATTTATCAGATTGGAGATTTTGGTCTGGCTAGAACTGAACAAATGGAATCCTTGTACTCCACAGATTTTGTTGGAACTATAGGGTATTTGGCACCAGAATATGCAGAATCAGGAAAAATGTCAACCAAGACAGATGTGTATTCCTTCGGTGTGGTTCTTCTTCAGCTAATAACTGGAATGAGGACTATAGACAAACGTCTTGGCGAAAAAAGTCTTATGGAATGGGTAACAATTTAATTAAAACAATACTTTAAAATTTCAATAAATATCTCCTATTTTATATATATAGGAGTTTTATTTTATCTAAAACCTGCCAACCCTATTGTTACAAATAATAAAAGAGTAGCTCTGATTCCAAAGACATTTGGTAAACCTTGTTAAATCCTATTCGTATGTTTGCATGTTTATTCTGTTCTTTTTTAGTTGCTATTACTAACAAACAAACTATAATACGAGAATTGATGATTTCAAAATCACGGTGAAACAAAGTTTCTCATACCATGTTAGAGTTTGAATTGGTTTTTCCTTACATCATTCCAATTATTAACCTAATTGCTTTCTTTCAGGCTAGGCCACTAATTAGAGAAAGGAACTTTCCAGATCTAATTGATGAAAGGATGATGCGTAGTCATGATTGCCATCAGCTTTTCTGGATGATTCGTCTAGCAGAAAAATGCCTCAGCAGGGATTCTCAGAGGCGATTATCAATGGATACAGTAAGTCTAAATCAGTGAGTTTCTCTAAGGGTATGATGTCATTGAACACTCTATGGACACTTTAAATACTCTTAGAGACATTTTATAATTCTTTTATTGTTATTTTTTTAAACATTTCTGCCGACATAGATCAAAATAACTAGATAAAGTGAAGTACTGTGATTCATGCTCATTTTAGATTTAAACAGAAAATAGTCCGTCTACTTACGCTGAGATCAAGTAACAAATGGTCATGTATGATATGCATAATTATTTTAAAAATAATACAAAAATGTTTTTCATTTTTTTAACCGTGTAATAGTATATAGAAATTGAAATCATAAATTTAAATTAGAGGGGATAGAGAAAGCGAAAATAAGAGAAGAAAGATATTTTATATTATTCACAATACAAGAGGAACAGATAGAAGACACTCATTATAATGAAACTAGAGGGATTACTTTTCATGTTTCACAGTTGTGTCAGTTACATTATCACCCCTGTAAACTTAGTGTGGGTTTAGAAACACCATAAGTTTATCTTTAAATATTTTGAAAGAAGATGGAGGCTTGATAACAATATTAGCAACTTGAAGTCTTCGTAGTAGATGAAGAAGATGAACTTGCTTATGCTGAACATGATCACTCATAAAATGAATATCAAGTTCAAAATGTTTTGAGCGAGAATGCAAAACTAGATTGCCAGCTAACAACAAAACTCCTAAGCTATAAGAGTATCCACAATTATGTGCAACTCTAGTAGAAGAGAGAACATATCGATGTTATTTCAGTTAGTACAACAACTATGTTCCTATATTTAGCTTCTGTTGTATTGCGGGAGACAACACACTTCTTGTGAGATCCCTAAGAAACAATATTCGTTCCAAGATATATGCATAAACCAGTTGTAGATTTTGGTCATCAAGGCTTGATCTCTGGTCTGCATTTGCGAAGCAAGCAATAGATGAAGTCGTTGAAGGTTGAAACAGAAATCCATCATGAAAAGTTCCAACAAGGTAGCATAGAATTCTTTTGAGAACTTTCTTGTGATGATTTTGTGGTTGGTGCATGTAGTGAGAGATTTTGTTGACAAAAAGAAATTTTGGTCGAGTAATTAGAGTATAATGGAGAGACAATGGGTTTGAACCATCCTTTGTGATTCGTAGAGATATAACCGTTGGTATTGGTTGAACCTTGACTTCATGCATATTGGCTTTTTATAAAAGCTGAGAGATATACTAGATTTGAGAGAGGTGTAAAGTTGCATCTACAGTCCATGTGGCCTCAATACCAAAAAAATAATGTAAGTGACGAAGATCTTTTAAAGCAAGCCGTGAGTGTAAAGAATATATAAGAGATGATATTTTAGAATAGGAGATACCAATAATGATTATATTCATCAACATAGACAAGAACAAATAAAATAGAGAAACCATGAAATTTTGTAAATAAAGAAGAATCACATTGTGTGGTTAAAAAGTCAAAATGAGTAAGAGCTTGACTTAGCTTAAAACCATGACTTTGGGACTTGTTTGAGTCCATATATAGCTTTGTTGTGTTTATACACTTGATGCAAATTTGAAGATGTAAAACTTAGTGGTTGTTGCATATAGAAAGTATCTTGTAAGTTTCCATCAATGTATTGTTAATATATATATACCTGAGCAAGAGATATTATGAGCAAGTATAATACGAATAGTAATAAGTTTAAATACCAAGCTAAACATTTCAGTATAATCTAGACTAGGAGTTTAGTGAAACCCTTAGGCTACTAAACAAGCCTTGTGCCATTGAAAAGTACCGTTATCATTATATTCTTGTAAACCCACTTACAGCTGATGTCATTCGAATCTAGATGTAAATCAGTAATGGTCCAGGTATTGTTAACAATAAGAGCATTAGCTCCGTGGCTTTTTTTAAGGCAAGTAGGATTAGTACTGGCTAGTTTAAAAGTAGTAGGTTCAACATAATTGTGGTCAAACCAACAATATATAATTTTGACTTGTGAAAACAGCTTTAGCATGAGTTACCATGTGATGCCTATTAACCGAGTTTATGACAGTATTTCCATTATTATCAGAGTTACCCAAGATATTAATAGCAACACTAACAGGGAGAGAAAAATTAGTGACAAATATGGTAGAAATAGTAACGGGATTAGAGGAAACATGTTGAATGGACTGAGAGTTGGTTGGTCAAATTAGGTACAACTGATAAAAGAGGTGAAGAACCAACAACAATACTCAACACATTTAAGAGAATTCCGGGTGAAGAAAGATTACAGTCAACTTGATTGTTCTGCATGAAAAGATTAGCATATGTGCCATAGTGAAACTCATTTTCATTGAAAATAGCATGTCCAGATATGTAGGTTTTTCCATTTTGAGAAAGACAAACAAACATTATGTTGTGTACTGCATCCGATAAACAAACACAAAGATGATTTGAAATCAAATTTATTTTTGTTATAAGGACGAAGTAAAGGATAACAATAACAACCAAAAACCTTAAAAGAAGAATAATTAATATGTTTATTAAGCGAATATGATAAGGTGAAGAACCATGTAACATTGCAGTAGGGAAAGCATTAATTATATTAACAATAGCTAAAAAGGCTTCACCCCAAAATTTTCTCGGCAAAGATGCAACAGGAAGGAGAACAAACCCTGTCTCAGAAATTAATGTGTATTATGGCATGTACCAAGACCAAGAAATTCTTTCGTTATCAATTTGGATAGCTTTGAGTTTGTGATGAGTTTGTAGTTCAACTGAATTTTTAAAATTGGACAAAAACAATAGAAATCTGAGATTTATAATATAACGAGTAAAGCCAAGTGTCACGAGAATATGCATTCAAAAAGGTAAAATAATACCTAGCACCATTAGTAGCATTAACACAAGCAGGTCACCAAATGTTAATAAAAACTAATTCTAAAGGAGCAAAATATATAGGGTTAGATTTAGTAGAAGGTATTTAATGTATCTTGGCTTTAACACATGCGTCACGAAGAACTTTTTAAGGATTGCTATAGTATTTTACATAATCTCAAGACTTTCTTGACAGTATTATAAAGCATGACCAAGTCTTGAATACTATATGTCTAAATAAGGTAAATAATTAGTAGCAGCCATGTTAGCAGAATACACGGATGAAGCAGAAAACTGTGGAAATACATATAAGCCATCCTTTAGGACATCTTTAAGGATTATCCCTTGTATCTTGATGTTTGACATAGCACGAATTAGCATAAAATTCAAAGAAGACACTATTATCTTTATCAAACTTTGAAACACTCAAGAGATTCTTGGTAATGGTAGGAACATGACACAAATTTTCAGAAGAAGAAGCGTATTATGATAAAAAAAAAGAAAAGAAAAAAATAGAACAAAAGACAAACCCAATATAATGAATCTTCATTCCTATACCATTACCTATTTTGACGTTATTACCTATGTAGGGAACTTTGCGAGAAAGAGTACTAGAATCATTCATAATATGATGTATAGCTCCACCATTTGGATACCATAAAGAGTCAAGTATAATGAAAGGTGTTCCAAGAATAGAAGATGTAGTATCAACAATGTCTGCATTAAAGAACTGAGAATGATTTGCAAAAGCATTAGATTGAGTACCATCCTCATATCTATGCCAACAGTGAACAGCAATATGACCAAATTTCCCATAAATCTGGCACTGTGTTTTTTTAGTAGAAGAAAAAAGAAATTGTACTTTCCAAATCGTTCGTCTTATGATAGAAGCAAAGCTTCAACCTTCTCAACACTATAAGTATCCAAATTAGACAAGATTGCAGTGACAAAACCATCAAATTTCTCAGACACATCATCCAAAATAGCTTCAACATGATCATCATTTGAGATGGGAGAACCAATTGCAACTGAGGAATCAACACACTTCTTGATATTAAGAAGATAAAAAGTAACTAATGTAAGGAACAACGAAAATATAATTTAAAAAAAATATCTTGCAAAGAGGAAAAACGAAATTTTAAAGTAAAGTACTATAATTAGTGGAGAGAGTCTGTCAAGTGTATTCTCCATACCGACTTGTTGTATATATGTGTTTGCAGGTGGTCAATGCCTTAACTCATATATTGGAAGGCAACACATTCAATGTTGTACTAAGAGACTTCTCTCCAATACACTCAGATTCATCCTATGACACGTCAGACTAGCTTATCTCAAATAACTCTCAAGAGATAGAAGGTGAAGATGCAAGCAACTATGCAGGATAAGCTCTTATTTGCTTAAGACCTCCACCATCTCCTCCACTAGGAAGCACTTCCTCAAGTACATCAAGCAGGCATAGTGAATCTCATCTAGATGATTTGTCCAATAATAAGAATAAGGTAAAAGGGCAAATGAACAAGGCGGGATACTCTAAACCATTATGGTCTTGTTTGAGTTGTTCATAGGATAATAGATTATTCATTGCATAAGTAAAATTGAAAGTCTCCTCTTTTCAGTATAAATGATATTTTGTTGCTTTATTCCATAGAAGAAATTGTTTCCTACACTCAAATATACTTTGTATCAAGGGAGATGGTCATGAAATTCAACATTGCTTATTTACAAGAAATATTTCTTTTCATGTCAAGTATGCATAAAAAAATACTCAGATAAATACTTAAAAAAATTGCACCACAATAGTGCTTTAACAGCCAAACAACTAATCCGCAAGGAAATGACAAATAAGGGTTGGAGTGGGATGTATAGAGACGGTGAACCCAACTCTCGCCTCTAAGACACAGTGCGAGTTCAGCACAGCTCCTCATTGACAGCTCATTCAATCTAATTCCACAAAAACATACACTTCAATATTTAGATAACAACAAAAGACAGTTCAAACAGAGTGGGTGAGAAAACAACTTTACCCAACAACTGAACGGATGAAACTATGACCAGTCCCAGAACTTCCACACTTTCCCCCTACACCATTTTCCATGTTCCTTAAATATAACCATTTCAAAAGAGAATATCCATAATAAGACATCAAAAAGACGAAAAGTTGATACGTGAAGAAAGTCGTGAACTAGAGATTAAAATATCTACACTAAATAATTCAAAGATAGTGTGGAGAATTGGAACCTGATGAGAATGTAGGCATGTGAAAATTTGTGCCTTAGTAATTTCCGGCTTGTGCTTCGTCTTCTGTGTCGTCTTGTTTATCATCAACCTTTTCAGTAGGAAGAATGACCTTAGAGGATGGATCTACATCAAAAAATTCCAAGAATCTTTCCATTAGTGATGTAACTGTCTCTAACATTTTTCCAAGGTAATGGAAACTTTCATACAAACCTTTCCTTTTGCTTTCAAAGGCAATAAGAAATAGAAGACTGAATCATCTGCAAATGAAGACTTGGCAACTTTCTGAAATCATAGGTCAGCGTGTTGACCCTACACTGGTTTGAACAAGATAAAAGGTATGACCTTAATAATGTGAACCTATAAACATGAAATAAAAGCATGTTAGCAATAAAGAACAGTCCATTATTAAACTCCATTTACATCCTTAATTAAACGTCCCTTGAAATAAGCTATGATATTTACACACTCGATTACTCCATTGTAGCAACATGTAAGGGGATAATATCTTGTCGAAAAGATTGAATCCAATTGACTCCAAAATAAACAGTAGCGCGAAAACCATTAAAAATCATATTTTACGAAAAATACGGAGAAGAAAGGAATAATATTGGGAAAAAAATCATATAATGCAAGTATGAATTAAGAAGGAAGAAACAGAGTGGGTGAGGAAACAAGTTTACTCAACCAACAAGTGAATGCCAGAACTCACCATTTCGTATGTTCCGTAAATACAAGCATTGATATTCAATTTCAAAAATGAATATCAATAACAGAACATTAATGTGAATATCAATTCTAGCACGTAAAACAGAACATTAAAGAGACGAAAAGTTGATGCGTGAAGAAAACATATGTAGAACTGGCACCTGTTCAAAAACGTAGGCATGTGACAATTGGTGCCATAGTATACACCCCTATGATTTTAATGTAAGCAATCCTTTCCCAGTCTTCACCTCCTTTCTTTCAGCGCTGTGTCAGCAATGGGCACTCTCTAATTTCGAGTCGTGAAAAGGATTCGAGAAGACCCTCCTCTGGCAAGCATTGGAGTACAGGACACTTTTCAAGAATAATTTCCCGAAGAGAGGAGAGGTGACAGAGACCCCTGTACTCAAGTTTCTTAAGATTTGGACAATCATGGATCCTTAGGTAAATAAGAGAAAGTGGGAGCAAACCTTCATCGGGAAATGACTCAACGTCTACCCCTGAAATACTCAAGATTTGTAAAGAAGCATTGGGTTCCAAAGCCCCTTTCAGTGAGGAAACAAGTTTGGAGCAATTCAAGAGATCCATGTGTTCTATATTTGTTGGCAAACATCCATCAGACAACTCCACGCCTGGACAATCCTCTATACGCAGCCTATTAAGAGATTGAAGGAGGGCAGACATGTGTTTAGGCATTGATTTCAATTTCTCCATTCCTGTAATCTCAAATATCTTTAGCTGCGGTGCAAATAATCCTTCATTGGGAAATGATTCAAATAAAGAGCATTTGTGAATTGTCAAACTCTTCAAATGACAATGAGGGTGCCCCTGCGATATCATCTGTAAGTTACGACACTTGTCTAAACTTAGGTCGCAGAGTTTTGGGAACAAGTCTAGATGGAAGTTCGTGAGAGAGTCACAACATTCACTGATATTCAAAGTTTTAAGGAAATGGTAGCAATGGTTTATAGGAATATTCATGCCCGGACAAGAATTAATGTGCAAGAATTCGAGAGGAGGATCAGATACGAGGTGCCCTGTCATATCAAATGAAGATGTCTCCATCTTCACACCTTCAATTTCTACCGCCCTGGGAGTGGAAGCCCCAAGTTGTTCGCAGTTATAAATAGTTAGATTCTTTAAATGAGGAAGCTGTTCTGGCAAGTGCCCTTTCAGTTTGGGACAATTCATCACCCAAAGACTTTGAAGACGTGGAAAAGCACCCGTCATGCATTGCCATTCTGCCCATTCCGTCATATCCGTAAAACTCAACGTTTCTAAGGATGGAAATGAAGAAGAGGTATTCCCGTAAAAATCGGCATCTATCCTCACTATCTCATCAAGGCCTTTAATTTTCAAGTACTTGAGAGATGTCAAAAGTCCAAGGGAAGGCAACCATAGGCAATATTTACAGTGCTCCAAGGTTAAGGACACTACATTCGGTAGGTAGCAATGGTTTATGGGAATATTTATGCCTGGACAACAATTAATACTCAAGAGTTCAAATGAATATGACTCCATGTTCACACCTTCAATTTCTACGGCCCTGGGGACCGAAGCCACAAGTTGTTTGCACTGAGAAATGTATAGATAGTATAAATGAGGAAGGTGCTCTGGCAAGTGCATTTTCAGTTTGGGACAATTCCTCACAGAAAGACTTTCAAGATTTGGAAAAGCACCCGTCATGCATTGCCATTCTTCCCATGCTTTCATATCAGAGATGTACAACGTTTCCAAGGATGGGAATGCAGAAGAGGTATTCCCGTAAAAATCAGCATCTATCCTCACTATCTCATCAAGGCCTTTAATTTTCAAGTACTTGAGAGATGTCAAAAGTCCAAGGGAAGGCAACCATAGGCAATATTTACAGTGCTCCAAGGTCAAGGACACCACATTACATAAACAATTATCAGATAACCAACGGGGAAATTGTGTACCACCATACCCATTGATTGTCAACCTCTCCAAATGTCTGGAAGGTTGCAGATTCTCAAGTACTTCTCTTTCTTTTATTGAATCCTCATTGTTCCGCTTCAAATCCCATTTGAAATCTAACGCCACAAGATTTGTTTTATTCTTCAAATCCGCTGCCAATGCATCACATGGATTCACTATATTTTCAAGATTTTCAATTGACAGTTCTCCGTGAAGATCAAGTTGTTGAATACTGAACTCACTACTTTTGCCAACCTCATACGTACTCAACCATACTTGAAGATTCTTCAATTTTCCTAAAAGCACGGGAGCCTTCCTTAAAGAGGTTCCCTTAAGTTCAAGGCGGCGCAACTTGGTAAGCTCATGCAAACTCGAGGGCAGCTCCTTCAGATTGAAACAATTGTTCAGCCTCAACTCTTGCAAGTTATAGAGTGAACACATTGAGTCGGGAAGTCTCTCTATGTATTTGGATGAAAGATCTAATGAACGGAGATGTATAAGATCGCCTATAGTGTCAGGCACCTCTTTTATGTTATGGCACGAATTCAAAGATAAGGACCGTAAGAACTTAAAGGTGGAGATCAACTCTTCTAGTGACGTCCCACGATTTATATATATGGACAGAAATGTTCGTAGCCTTTCAGCATCACATAAACTGCTATACTCATCATATTGAAGAGGATTCTTTTCAGTTGAAAAGTGACGGGTTGTCTTTGGTACTCTTTCTGCTCTATCAACTCCCAACCTGAAACACATTTCTCCAGAAACATACTTTGCTAAGTCATTGTGAAGGTCGTGCATCACAAAACGTGTTCCTGTGTCCTCTATGCCTTGTTTGATTAACTGTTGAAAGAATGACCTTGATAATAGATCATTGAAGTACTGTTCACCTACTTCTTCCGGAGACTTGCTCTGCGGTGAGCATTGTAGAAAATTTTCAGCCATCCACAAGGAAATTAACCTGTTCTTACGAAACAGATAGTCTTTGGGGAATAATGCACAGTAAGCGAAACATCTCTTGAGATGAGAAGGAAGATGATAATAGCTCAACAGCAAAGCAGGGATGATTTTGCTATCTTCTATTGATAAGTCCCATATGTTGCTTCTCAATACACCTTCCCACTCTGAAACAGATGACTTTGACCGTAAAAGACCTCCTACTGTTTCAAGGGCCAGAGGCAGTCCTTTGCACTTTTCAACTATCTTCGTACCAATCTCCTTCAACTCGGAATTCGACTTAGAGTTTTCATCTTGGAATGCATGTTTAGCAAAAACTTGCCAGCTGTCATCTTTATTTAACTGCGTTAGTTGGTGAATATTGTTTGACTCCATTGTAGAAGCAACTTTGTTACTGCCTGTTGTCACAAGAATTTTACTTCCCTTACCTCCATATCTAAGAGGAGTTTGCAATGATTTCCACTGGTTTCGGTCTTCGTTCCAGACATCATCCAGAACGAGGAGAAACTTTCTTCCTGTCAACTTTTCTTTCAATCGTCCCTGAATCGTATTTAGGTTTCTGCTATCATCAGTTTTCTTTTGGATTTCCTCAAGAATTGCAGTAGTTAACTTGAAAACATCAAATTCATCAGAAACGCAAACCCAAGCCTTTTCATCAAATTGAGCTTCCTTCACCTTTGGGTCATTGTATACATGCTGAGCAAGTGTGGTCTTACCCGTCCCACCCATAGCTACAATAGCAAATATTGACAGCTGCTTATCATTGTTACTGTCAGATGTCAGCCAATTAAGGATCTTTTCTTTGTCCTCATCTCTGCCATAAATAACCTCTTCAGCCACCAACGATGTGGATTCAGTTCTTTTCTCTGACACTTTATTGCCCAACCCAGACCCAACACCACTAGAAATTCTGAAATCTTGGACAACCTTTTGGTTTAAGAGAGATTCTACATCATCTAGCATTTCTATCATCTTGGATTCAAAACTGCTTACCTTGCTAGCACTGCTCTGGAATTCAGCTTTCAACTCACTTTTGGAGTATTCATAGTCTATCTGCTCCAACAGATCCTCTGCATCATACAGCACGTCTCTAACCTCATCAAGCCATTCTTTGACCAATGAATTACTGAACTGCTTTAGTTCTGCATCATCAATCACAGCATTGATGTCCATCAGCTTCCTCTTCAACTTTTTCAGCAGCTTCTCATCGAGCTTTCTACCACGAAAGTAGTCCAGAACTTGATGAGAATCCAGCTTTTGAAACAGCACCTGAAGAACAGCACCAAAAAGAGCACCGCCAAGTGTTTCTAGGACTGGCATGGTTGGAAAGGAAGTGACCAAATGAAAGAGAAGAAAGGGTTGTGAAGATTGGAAGTGCAGCTCAGTTGCGTCAACGAAGGGTCAAGCGTGAACGCAGAAAGAGAAAACTTAACATTTAACAAATTGCAATAAGTGACGGTTTTATTAGAGATGGCTTTACTTCAATCCAAGGGTCGATGGTCAAGCAATAGCGCTTCACTATTCCCCACTGCACAACTTGGTTTCAGACAATCAATTTTGTTTTTCTTGCTTTCGTTACTTCAATGAAATTTCTAGCAACTTGCGTTTAGTCAATTTTGGTGGCTAACTTTACAACAAGAAACCCGAGGGACCATCAACTTATTACATTATTTTGAGCCATTACAAGCTGCAGACATACTCGTAATTCTTTTCTGTTTTTTGGTTTTTTGACATTGCTATATTTTTTTTTTGTACCTTTTGTTATTGGCATTCCTATGCTTACCCACTCCTTATTAATATTTGGTGTTATTGTATCTGATTGAATGAGACATGGTCATCCGATTGTTAAAACTTTTTTTAAATGACAATCAAAGTGTCATCCGGTTTTTATTAATTTTCATAAAAACAATTATAATATTAAAATTTTTTATTAGGATATAGAAAGAACTTATTAGAGTGCAAGAAGAATTCGTCGAATGATCATTGTGATCAGTCCAGCTTTTCATTTGTGTTTGGATAAACACGATTGGTTAAGCCCATTATTCTCTACATTTTTATTTTGGAAGGATCAAAAATAGTAGTGAGCCATACTGATTTTTTAATAAAAATGAGTGTTTGAGTTTGATTAAGAATGTAACAGTAACCACATTGCTAATCACCCCAATTAACTTTGAATCCCCTTTGCTGGTTTCAATCATCTATCCATTAACAGTCCATTACTGAAACATGTTGGAGTCTAAAATTGAAGTGCAGCTAAGAATTATCAGTGAATTTGAGGGATTAACAACCAACTGCTATAGGGGACAAGACCTAACTTTGATAAAACTGCTAATCGGAATAGTATTTTCTGTTCTTATCTTTTCTTGCATTTCTGTGTATTTTTTTATTTATTTATTTTTTAGTATTGTCTGTAATCAGAAAAGAAAAATGGAGACTATTATCCGTGAACCAAAATTTTGTAGTAAAATCTACATAATGTGTTTTTTGCATTTTTTTTTCTTGTACCCAATCCACCTAATAAAATATGCATACAGGAAAGCAAACATAATATGTGGATACAATTATTTTCTTATATATTGGTAATTGAGGATTACAATTATTTTCTCAAATTTCTTAGTTAAAATCTTTAATTAAGACTAAAAAAACAAACCAGTGCATTGAGAAAATGGTGAATAAAACTCATGAATACCAATTATATGACATGGTGTACCATGGTGCTTTCACAATATTATTGGCGTATTAAATTTCTTGAAGAAAATAATTCACATCACCTATTACAAATTTTGACATTTTCGCCATAGTTAAGACAACCAACCAACTAGAACACTGACCGATTCAATACTAAAAAAATTGAATAAGTCAACCACTTACATATCCTACTTAAGATTGCATAATCTCTCTGTTTTAAGATATCTAATTTTTGAATTTGTGATTTAAGATTTTATAAAATTAGATTGTAAAATATATATATATATATATATATATATATATATATATATATATATATATATATATAATCCTTCAATTATATATTTTTAAAATTGTTGTCTAATCACAAAAGCAAATCCATGGAGGAGATAAGAAAAATCTCTTTCTCGATAACAGACTAGTGTTTCTAGAATTGAGTTCAACCAAAGTTTAAGGGATTAGAAGTTTGAAGCATTTTGAGTGTTTAGATGAAAGTAAAGTAAACATGTACTAATAATAAATTAGCTAAAGAAATATATACTTATTACTTTATAATTAAGAATAGGAATAACCCAAAAAGAAGGTAATGAAATAAATAATAAATTAAAAGAAAATAAATTGCTGGTTATTGTTTGGAGAATCATATTTTGCATAAAACAGTAGTATTATTAGTTTATTTTCATAATTAGTTATTCAGGTAAAATGTAAGTATATAAAAAAATATATATAAATAGTCTCAATCATTATTTTAATTAACTATTTTTAATAGTGTATTACATTAATTTTTATAAAAATATTTTTAATTATTTAAATCTATAAATAATAAATAATGTTAATGATCTATTTCTCCTATTTGAATTTAAAAACATTAATAGTCAAATATAATTATTTTTTCTCTAGAATTAGTCATATAGATAGCCTCACTAGATCCTTTTGAAGCTATTTTAGAAAAAAAAATATTATAAGTATTTTAGAAAAAAAAATATTATAAGTATAAATAGAAGTATTATCATTAACTAATTATCAGTTTTTTAATACTTGTGGATTAATCATCTATTATCTTATAGTTAAGAATTAGGAATGAAGTAGATTAGTTAGATGCTAGTAATGGATTTTAATCTTTGTAAATTATATACATACTAGATAACCCATTGGTTAAATGGATCAATGTGTACCTATAAAGTTATATTTGATATTTTTTTCATTTATTTACGTAATAACAATTTACTCATTCAAAATGTTTTACTAATAAAAACCAAAAACAATGAATTTTGAATTTCGTTTAGTAGATTTACAATTAAAACTCATTTAATATATAAAAGATCTATAATGAAAATTTACTAAAAGAATATACAAACTTATGCCTACGAATTAAGTGGATGATCCACGAATTTTAGACGAAGAAGAGAGAGTTTTACCCACACCTATCACCATACCTACTCCCATAAATGTTGCAGTCCTACTAATGAATACAATAGAAAATGGTTCACGCTGAGCGTCTGAAAAATATCTCAATTATATTAAGTATGGAAGGAGAAACAAAATCAATAACAAAAAACTAGGAGAATTGTCTTATTTGATTAGAAATTAATTCATATTAGTTGGATTAATTCACATAAAGATTCTTTTTTCTGGGGCGATAAATAATCCTATTTTTATCTATAGTAAACAATAATTCTAGATACTTATTAGTAATTTATGATGATAATTAGTTTTTATATTTCTTAATTAGAATAATTAAATATCAAACTCAAAGTCATTTTGTAAAAAAAAAAAAAAAAAAAAAAAAAAAAAAAAAAAAAAAAAAAAAAAAAAAAAAAAAAAAAAAAAAAAGTGGATTGAAACAATGACGAGAATAAAACTCATCTACACGCAATTATGACATAGTACTATAGTTGCTTCCCACCATCATGGGTTATTCAATTTTATGAAGAGAATTAATTGATATTTGACTAGGTACTCACTACGAATAAATGAATCTGTAACTTTTGAAAAGGATTTGAATCAACCAAGAACAAACATATGAGACCGAAGGTCAGTTAAAAGGATATTTGTTTCTATTTTGTGTGTATAGACAATATTACAACTCTTTGCTATAATATAACATTCACAAAATTGAAACATTTTAATATTTCGGGCTTTTCATGTTTATATTATTCAATAATATAATAATGTTCCAATTTAAGATTTTATCAAGAATAATTAAATTGTTAATGCATCACTTAAAGAAACTCTAATAATAACATTTAGATTAAAAAGATACTTCAATCTTATAAAAAATAAAATAAAATAAAAAAAAAAAAAAAATAAAAAAAAAAAAAAAAAAAACATCCTAATTCTTAACTACTAAGTAACTAAATTAGTTTATATT
>Ga0209700_104443_pt1 | contig 25250 bp, 15 predicted proteins | sample SiratroredBW_FD_187528 | JGI IMG/M metagenome (GOLD analysis project Ga0209700, IMG submission 187528) | Root nodule microbial communities of legume samples collected from California, USA - Siratro red BW (SPAdes) (version 2) | ecosystem: Host-associated > Plants > Roots > Nodule | place: USA...
TTAAGTAGTTTGTGAGATATGCCTCTTTTATATCATTCTATCAAATTTTGGTTTAAAACTATCTTTATAAACATTTTTTATTTGTGTGTAACTTAAATATGTGCATGATTTTAATTAAAAGCATTATAATGAAAATGTTTCATATTATATTTCGTAAATTTTAGTTTTTCTTTTAAAAATATGTTGTCATCCTAATGAAAATAAATTATCAGTGTTTATCATCTACACTATTATATATATAAAAAAGATAAAAAGATAATATAGTTTTTTTTATAAAAAATCAATATTTTTTAATTAAATTCTTTTATCTTTTATAATAATAAAAATATAAACTAATAACCGCCCAATCTTTTCACTTAGAAGTAAGTGTATTTACCATCAAAAGTAACCATCAGTATTTACTATCAAATTTTTTTTATTTCTCCTTTTAAGACTATGCTTACAAAATTATTCACTTTTTTAAAATTTTAAAATTGCATTATCTTAGTGTAATATAGAAATGCAAACTTAAAGGGGTAAGTCTGAGTACTCGGTAGCATATACATGAAGAGATTTGAGTATTTGAACATAATAAAAGATAATAATGAATATAAAGATACATAAACTTCATATAATAAAGATAATAATCGTGATAATAATAATAATAATAATAATAATAATAATAATAATAATAAAATTTCATGAAATGGACTACCTCATCTCATCTTAACTTACGTAAATTATGGAAAAATCTGGATTACATTAAAAATAATCTCATTACAACTATGTGGATTATAAGCAATCCATGAACCTTAAATTTGAAATTTTGACCTAATTAAATACAAGGTATATATATCTTTTATTTGAAAGATCTCAATTGAAAACGTGTGAAGATATTTTAATATACTTGAGTTAAAAATATTTTATATAAGATTAAAATAAAAAATAACTTGATTAAGATTGAGTTCAGAATATTTTGACCAAAAATAGAACATATTTTGGTTGATATATATATATTAATAGAATTTTTTTATATTGATTATATGTGACTCCGACTTTTAATATTTTCTTAGATTTATAATTAGTCAAAATAAAATTATTTACTATCAATTAATAACAAATCCTACATAAATACTAAAAAGTTTGATATAGGAGTTTACTTCTACTCAAGAAATATATACAAACTCATTTTATTTTAATTAGGTTATATTTTTATAGAACAAAATTATTGTTTTACCATAATAATTAAAACTAAAACACGTAAAGTACAATTTTAAATTGTTTTAATGAGCTTGTCCTACATACTAATCTCGTAGAAACTAGTCCACCACACATTGCTATTTTATCCAAGAAGTTTGGAATCATATGTTTTCTCTTGCTTAAACTTGAATTTGATAAAAATATGGCTTTCAATGAATATGATCATAGTAGTATAACATTTGGCCTTGCAATTTGATGCCATGTCAACAACATCAAATGAATTGATTTTGAACTCCAAATTAAGTTCCAGTAGCTGGTAGATAAAGGTCTATTCACATGCCAAGGTTACTATTATATATATTCTCCAAAGTTACTATTATATATTCTCCAAACCTAATAAATTGTTTTCCCCATTTCGTGCCATAAATATCTATTCCGAAAGCTCAGTTCAATCAGATTCAATCCAAATTTGATTAAACCGATGAATGTGTAGTTTATTTTTATATTTTTGTTTAAAAAATATATGTTTTTATGAAAGAATATATATATATTTTTTTTCATTTTTACATCTTTCTAGAGATGACACATACTTTAAAAAAACAAACAACGATACATTATTTTGTGATTAAAGAAACATGTTTTATGGAAAAAATTGAGTTAATATCTGAAACTGAATTAGAAGCTACGCAAAATGTAGTCTAACTCCTTCAGATAATTTATTAACCAATTCAACGTTATTTAAAATATAATTTTTAAATATATAATCAAATCTAGCACTTCTATCGTATAAAGTTCATATTGTGAAATCATTCTCACTGTAATCTAATATATTAAGTAACGGTTCAGCAAAATTTTAGTTAGGATGAGATAGATTAAACTAAAGTTTATGATTTGTTACATAGGGGAAATCTTGGACTTTGACCAGCGGAAACTGTTACTCCTCAGACTGAATATTATGTCTATTTAATTTATACATGTGTAAGCGACAAGGCACCCTAAATTAAATGAGTTTAATTTATGGTGAATGTGTTTGATAGTTACATTCATAAATTAATATTCATAATTACTACGATACTTGTGAAAAGTTGGGTACCAACCCATTCCACATTCAAAAGCAATATTTAGCACTTGCTCTTGCTGCGTTGTATGCATTGACTGTGAGAAAATGCATTCATTGGAAAACAGCTTCGTATGTGGTTTCTCCATTCACACAACAACCTCAAATTTTGCAACACTTGGTCCAAATACAAGTTGAGTAACCAATGAACAATGTCTTGAAGTCAAGATTATCCCCAAACATGTGCTGTATGAACTCTAAAACTCAAACTGGATAATTAATGATATAACTTAAGAATAATAGTTTGCACTAGACGTAAAATCTAGTTTTAAGATTACAAAAAGACGTTTGAATTTTAAAGTCTTGACTTTAATATCCATAATTGCCTTTATCTACGACTTGTCGTTGAACGTATTCATTAAATATTTTTCCTTAGCACACTAATGACAGAATTGCACTATGTGTTGTTGCTGACCCAGATAAAGAAAAGTCAGATATTTCTTGCTATCAAAATATTTCCATATTTTAACGTTTGAATTGCGTGTTTTTAATAAACTTTTAGCGTATTTGATCAACTCGTGATAGCAAAATTATAACAGTAATATAGATTTAAAATTTTTATTATTAATTATAGTGATTTTAGTTGTATGCTTTTATGCATAAATTTGACTTTTTTTAATTGAATGAAAGTACTTTAAAAATTTGCATGACTTCTTGTCTTCCGGTAGATTAAGTATTTAACCTAATTTTTAATTATCATTACTTAAATTTAATTTAAATCTTACTACAATATGTAGAATCAAAGATATTTTTATAGATAAACTGCAATATAATATTATTGTAATGGTAGTTAATCTTAAATTGAATTTGATTTAGTTTTTTTTTAATTTGACAATTTATATCATTATAAATGATCATTTTTCGTCAAATAATTCTTTTACAAATTTTTATCTTCGATTTTAATCTTTTTATGAGAGCTGTATTAATAATATTTTCATAACTTGTTAAATCTGATTAGCATTTTCCAGCTATAAAGTTACTCCCTCCCCCAAAATTTTACTTAAATCAGAAAGTAAAAGCTTGATGAAAATTCAAAAGCTGGAGTTTTCCGCGTATTCTCTTGGAAAGTCAGCATTCTCTACTTCTTAGTCAGTTTGCGTTTAAATTAATCATTTTTTCGTCAAACAAACAACCCTTTGTTTGTTAAATTTACTCCCAAAAGTAATAGAAGATTTGAAGAGCTTGTTGAAACACGAAGCACGCAGTGCAGTGAAAACGCACTTTGTGGTTAAATTCAATGGATATAGGATGAAATTAAGAAGAAGAAAAAAGAAGACACTAATCGTAATGTTGTTTGGATAAGTGTTCATAACGTGAGTATGAAATCATTAGATTTAGATTTATTTTCGACTTTTCTGAAAAGGACAACCACTTATGACCCCTTCAAAGAGGCGGCGTAAAAGCGCGTTAGAAACGATCAAAAGCAAAACGACTATGTGCGTCACAATTGCATCTCAACTATAACTTCAAATTTCTTCAAATTAATTTTCTTATGTTCTTCCTATGATGAGTACTGAATATGTTTACAATTTTAAATGCTTACTGCATTACAGGGAATAAAATATTTTATTTTTAACACATTAAATGTATTTTTAAAATTTTTTAATATTATTAAGAAAATAATGTTTGAACAATTATGATTGAAAGGGTGAAGAGAGCCATGAGTTCATTTTCTAAGCTAAGATTTTCAAAATTTATCCCGAACGTTAATTTATATCTGTCTTCATATAAAATAAGTTAATTTAGTTATTGTCTTAAATCAGTTAGCAATTGTATTGTTCTAAAACTACTCACAAAAAATTGTTGAAACTCATCGTCTAGTTATTTTCTAATGTGATTGTGTATTTTATTTTGGCCATTTTTTTTCTTATTCATATTTGATCACTACACGAGAAAGAACGCATTATATTATTAATTAATAATATTTATTTTTTATTAACTAAGAAAATCGTTGAGTAATTGTTATTCATTTGTAATTATAACTAATGTAAGTCACACCCAAGTCGGAGGGACTGTTATTAAAAAGTATGTTGTTTGTCAGCGCTTTCCTCAAAGCTTTGTTTAAAGTTATATATATAAATTGGAAAAACATTTAATTAATGATAAATATTTGAAATAATATTTTTTATTTTAAACAAATTCGTTAATTGTTTTTTTGTTAAACTATCATTAGTTTTCATATTATTCTTAAATATTAATAATATTAGTGTGTCTTTTTTTAATCTTTGTATCCAATTATCAACAGTTATATTTATAATTTATTAATTTTTAAAATAATTATTTTAATGATTAGTAAATATAATAGAGAAAATTAGTCAACAATGTACCAAGAAAAATAAAATATTAAATAATATTTTTTAATAAAAAATTCATGTTAAATATTATTCTAAATTTTAATATTCCAGTTAAACTAACGATCAGTGGTTTAATAATTATATATCATCACATACAAAATATATTAAAATATAAAAAATTATTATAAAAGTACGAGGATCAAATCAAATTTATATACTTATAAAGAAATTATATAAATTTAAAGTTTGAGAGGTGATTTCGATTAAAAAAAAAATCTAAATTAATGCTATAAGGAATAGTATCAAACAAAATAAAATACATTTTATTTTCAATTTCAAGATTTGAGAGATCATGTAAGATATCTTAAAAGGCAAAATCCACACTAAAAAGACATTTCATTTATCTTTATTTAAGAATCCAATGAAAATATAAAGTTAAGAAAAAACTTAACAAAAAATCGCACTCTAACTAAAAAAAATCACACTCTAACTAAAAATGTCTATAGTTGCTACTCACAACAATAGTAGTTATGAGTTCCACATATAAAAAATTGTTAATATTAATAAATATTATTTGTAACGACAAATAATGATATAAGTATATACACAATTGTTAAAATGTTATAATAAAATAAATATTTTAATTTAAGAATCGAATAAAAAATATAAAATTAAGAAAAAACTTAATCAAAACATAATCATACTCTAATTAAAAATGTATATAATCCCTCTTTAGAGCAATAGTAGTTATGAGCTCTATAAAGATTTGTTATTAATAGATATTATTTATAATGAGAAATAATGATATAAATATATACACAATTGATAAAATGTTATAATAAAACAAATATTGTTATAAAGTGTAAACATATTTACTAATAGTTATTCTAAAAATATTGATTGATATAGTTTTTTTAAAAAGAAAAAAAGAGAGTTTAAAACAACAATATTTTTAGAATAGAATGAGTATTGATACGAGTTAAAAAAAAATATCATGAATTATAAATAATTGTTAATGAAAGAGGAAATTATTATGTTCGTGGTTTATAGTATTTTTTTAATAGGTTAAAGAGGTAAATTAAAAGAGATATTTAGAATGTCTTAATCTATACATACATATATATATATATATATATAATATTATTTTATAGTTATAATTACACATGCATATTTTATATTTATGATTATATATAACTTTATAACATATTCAAAGGTTAGTTTGGAGCACTTTTAGCATACCTTAAAAATAAAACCCTAACTCTTTTAAGACGTTCATCTAATAATCTATTTCAAATAAATATGACTGAATATAATTCATTCCCCTTCATATCGCAATTCATATCTTATAATGATTAGTAGTGTCGAGTGTAGAAATTGTTTAAATTTACATTTCACATTTAAAATTTAAATTTGACAGTCATTCATTGGTAATCTTTGTTTTTTTATCCAAAAGTATTTTTTAACTCATGTATTAACACCTTAATATTATTTTAATAATAAATTTTAAATAAACTGGAAACGAAAATATATAAACAGTTTTAGTTTATTATAAAAACCTTTAATTTTTAGAATTTTTGTCCTATTCTACGCTATTTTTATGATAGAAAGAGTTTTTAACTTTGGAATTTTTATTGAAACTTGAATTTGGTAAGTGAAATAAAACTATTTGAGTTTACATTTTTTTTTCTTCTCATCTTAATTAAATGGTCTAAAGGGAGATATAAAGTTGACTTTCAAAAGTTTTTAAATAGATGAGATTGTTTGAAAGAAGTTTTAATAAAACTACAGTTCAATTCATATAAAAAAAATTAATATTAAAACTTTGCGACGTGATGATTGTTTTAATGAATAAATTATATAAAACTTGAAACATATGATTCATATGTCCTGTACTAGAGTATATAATAATATTACTGATGTTTAATATCAGAAGTATTTACAATAATATAAGAATTTATAATTTTTTCTAAAAGATATTTTGCTTTCAGTCATGATATGATATAAAATTAAATATAATTTACTTATATATATATATATATTTAACTTTAGACTTTCTTTTAGGATTGATATCAGAAATCGTATTTCCTCCTATCATCATATTTTTCGTTACTATATTATGTTATCATAATCTATAAATTATCTTCTTGAATCTATAAATTATCTTCTTGACTATGTAATCCAATAGATATATATGAGGGAAAGTATATGGAGGGAAAGTAGTGGGAAGTCCCACTGCCATTTAGGTCTATGAATTTGACTAATGTTTGTTGAACATACTAGGGCAATTGCTTCTTGTATTTTCACATTTGCTTCCTGCACCGATAAGAATACGTGAGTAGATATTTATAGTCTTGTTAAGGAAGACAAAAGAGATTATAGTATTTTGAAAGATCTTTTCCGAAAGAGATAGAGTTGTAAAGGTGTGAAATTTGTTATGAAAAAGTTTTTTCATGGTTTTTGTATTATGGAAAATATTTTCCGTAAGAAAGTTTTATATTATGAAAAATATTTTCGATAAGAGGTTTTTATATTATGAAAAATATTTTTTATAAGAGGATTTTTTATTATGGAAAACATTTTACGTAAGAGGGTTTTGTATTATTGAAACCCTCTCTTAGGAAAACTTTCTCCGTAAGTCACTTTTTACTTTCATCCCTATTACGAAAATGCTTTTCCGTAAGTATTTTTCCCACCCCTGCATCACTATGTAAGGTTTTTCATAAGAAGATTTCTCACCCCCGTAGCCTCTTACGTTTCGTTTTCCATAACGAAATCCCTTCCAACCTATTTTAGCAATCTCTTTACACCCCTACAACAGCCAATAAAACACCTAAACATAAATCCACTTACTTCAAAATGCTGCCAGACAACCTTCTCTTCCATCACCACCTTTGTCACTGAAAAATGCAGGTGCAACAATTTCACCTTTTCCATTTCTAGCAAGAACAATTTTAGTATATTATATGATTGATGGGGTGCAGGAAGCAAATTGAGGGGATGCAGGAAGCAATTGCCACGTATTAGCTATCTTAAGACTCATTTATGTGGAGTCTCTATCAGGTTATGAAGTCAGGATAAATTCTTCGTCCACCTTTATATCCCCTTCCTACACCTCTATAAAAAAATTTAATTCTCAAGTATCTCTGTGGAAATGACCAAAATGACCCTTGGTTATTTGATTAAAAAACAACACAATATTCTTCGTCTCTATCCACGTCAAACACACAGTGAAGCACCATCCCATTTCTCTCAAATACGTCTTCCATAGTGCCGTTTTTGAAGGTTTAGAGGGTGATTGAACGTAAGGAAGACTTTTCAACCTTTGGGCAGTGTTAATCGATGACAAGGAATGACAGGAAGGTAAAAAATTTTATTTTGGTGGATTTTGTAGTTTCTGGTAGGTCAGCCGGATGAAGCCATTCGGTTTGTAATTTTTTGAAATTTGTGTACGGGACAACCACACATCCAGTTTATAAAATGTTAACTGGATGCAAGGAAGTGAGGGTGACATCCGGTTTGTAATTTGTAAATCGGATGCCACTTCGTCTGGTTAATAAAATACTTGAATTTTACAAACCAGATGGGCAGTGGGTGCACCTCATCGGGTTTGTAAAGTGTGAACTGGACGCCACCCCTTCCGGTGCACAAAACGTTACATTGTTTGCAAATCGGATGGGCAGTGAGTGAACCTCATTCAGTTTGCAAATTTGTATGCGTGTTGCGAGACCATCTTTCAACAATCCGCACATGAGGCCCTTGTCCGCTACCTCATAACAAATGTTGTATAGAGGCAATAATCCGCAATTCACGATCAGAGCAAAGACCTCAAGACGAGGAAGACCAAAGTTGTTAACTTTTCTCTCATGGGAGACTAATTTTAGAACTCCACGATCCTAAACAAAAAACAACAAATGATATAAAAAAATTCACATATTAAGCATAAAATAAACACAACAAGTTATAACATAATCTTACTTGACCCTCCTGCAATCTCAACACCACATGATGATTATAACTTACCAAAAGAGACACATCAGATGGTCCCTCCAGGAAAACCTACAACCTCACCAGCATCACCACCAACAGGAGGAGCACTGGATGAAGCACCCCGATCTCCTCTACGAGTTGATGCTGTAGGCCTTCTTCGGCCTTTAGGCTGGAAACCAGCTCCTCTGGTCCTGACTATATATGTCAGAGTGCACACAATTATTATCAGTTTAAAAAAAATTAAAAAAAAATATAAACCGGATGAGGTTCCATCCAGTTTACATTTGCAAAACAAAATGACAACCGGATAACACTCGCATTCAGTTTACATTTTGAAAAAAAAAATGTAAATCGGATGGGGTGTCATCCGGTTCATAAACTCCAAAATCATCAACGTCGCCGTTCATTGTCGACAGCCACCCAATCAACAAATTAACTATTCTAATCAACAATATCACTCACAAATTGCTAATAAACATCAATAATTGCTTACCTACAACTTGTTTGAAGCTTTAATTGAAGATTTGGGCAAAAATGAACAAACATAAATCTGTCTTCTTCTTCCTCCTTAAACCCCACAAACACAAATTCGTCTCTCACGCACGTAGTAGAAGTTGAACCGGATGTTATAAAGGTAAAAGAGTGAACCGGATGTTATGAAGGTGGTCAAGGTGTGCACGCAAAGCTTGGAATGGTTGGACAATTAATCAGATGTACCCTGAAGTGAAGAACTGAATCGGACAAAGAGATGAAGGTGGTGAAAGACAATCTTGGTTTTGTAATTTTACATTAAGAATAAAATAGTATTTCTATATGTGGTATCGAAGTGTAGGAAAAGAGTATGAAGGTGGAGGAAGAATTTATCTAAAGTCATAACCCAGCCGAGGCACGCATCATTTGTGACATACATCTATTAATTTTTAAAAAAATTGAAAAATACTTTTTAAGTAAAAATAAGTTTTAAAAAATGTTTTCTAAAAATAGATTCCGAAAAATCTTTTTTAAATATAAATTTTATATTTTGAAATATATTTTTTGAAATTTATTTTGAAAATATTTTTCAAAATATAAAATTTATATTATGAAAAATATTTTCTAAACTTATTTTTGGAAAATATTTTTTAGAGAGTAATTTTATATTCTAGAAAGAAACTAAAATTAATTTAAAAAAAAAAAACTAATTTTAATAAATTTGCGTCTACAATGATGAAGGTCAAGAATGGTGGGGTGTAGTCCAATAGATTATGAAAATGTTAATGGGCCTACTATGGGAGTATTAGATTATTGGATAAACAATTTTGTATTAAAAAATGAAAAAATTATATATACATATATATAAATAATTTGATAATTTAAATCTGTTATCATAATAAATACCAATATGTCAAATAATAAATAAAACTTAAGACAAGATGATTTCATAGTTGAGAATTCTTAATTGTTCCATCCACTCAAAACCATCTCTATGAATCACCCCACTACAAAATCAACTTCTTTTAATTAACTGTAACAAGTAATTTTAATCACTTTAATACAATTGCTTTCAGAAAAGAAAAAAAAACTGTGTTGGATCACTAAAAAAAAGGTAGTGGAGGCTAAATAATCAGAAAAAGATGGGTGAAGAAAAATATAATAAGAAGACACAGGGATTATGAAGTATAGTAAAACAAAATAGTTCAGTAATTTCTAATTTGATCTCTGACAAAATATTGCATTGGATTCTGTTTCCATTGTTTTTGTTCCAGTCTACTTGTTCATGTCTCTGCCAATATATATCAGATATTCTTTATTCCCTCCCATCAATTATGTATCATTTGAACCTTCAACACATTATGGGCCCTCATTCCTCTTTCTGCCATCTGTTACATAAATTTGTATGACTATTCACTATGTTTTTTACTCTTCCACTTTATGTATTTTTTTTCTCAATAAGAAACATCTAAGGTTAGTGTTTTCACTTCTTGACTTGACTTTCAAGTAACTTTTTCCAAAGCATATTTGGAAAACAATAAGTTTGATCTCTCAATAGCCTCTACATATAAAACCTTCAATGTTTGGTCTTTGACATGTTTCATATTGCAAAGAGCAATAATTTGATAAATCAAACAAACTATTTAGTGTTGAGTTGGTAATAGTTACAATCAAGGTAAACATGTATTAACATGCCATAATCAATAGTTCTTACAATGTTCAATTGTTATTTGCTCATATGCTACAATGTGTAGTGGAGGTTAATGATGCAAATGGAATTCAACAAGTTCTTGAAATTTCTTAGATATAGATATGTTTAACATAAGGTTTGCTTACTCTCAAAATCTAGTTTGACTTAAGGGAAGAAAACGAGAGTGGTTAAAGTGACTTTTTCTTATAATTTAACTGCTGAATTTTGTAATATTTTTTTATATGCGTTTAATTGTGATGGTATTAATTTTCTACAACAATAGAAGATGAAATGAGAGTACCAATCTAGTTGAGAGTAATAAAAAAACTTACAAATCTTAGAAAAAAAAAAGAATATAAGCTTTCTTAAATTATTTTTTTTTGTGAAATATAATATATGTTTAAAATGTGAATGAAGTGAATTTACCTTGATGAATAGTACAAGAAGTCTGCAACAAAAACGATGGGAACGCGACACATAACAGGTTTTTGCAAGTAGCTGTCAAGACCACACCATTCCCCGGGGTTAAATCAGACACTAAGACGTGTACATGTCTTCTTCTTCATACCACCCTTCATTTTCCCTCACAAAAACTTTTTCTTTATACATTATTTTAACATTTGTTGACAAAATGTCAATACCAACTCTAGCCATAAGTAAGTTGCGATAAAAGAACACACTTGAGACTGAATAATCAGTACAAAATCATGTGGGAAGAACAGCAGCACTCTCTGTAACATCTCATTATTAAACAATCAACATATTGCTTTTAGCCCTTCATACATGTCTTCACGTGATAAGATGAGAAAAAGTTTGTGACCCTAATTAGCATATTTAATTAGGTGAATGTAAGGGTTTATATTTATTATAATACTGTACTGATAAGCCTCACATAAAATTTCAGTCACAATAAGTCTACATGCCATTAAATTTGTAGACTTAAATCATAGAGTAAAATTTGATTTGTCCCCACCTTACGGAACCCTGTTCTTTATTTATAATAATAATATATAATAAAGGGGTTGGAGAAATCTTATGGAATCAACCCATAGCGTTAGGCAAGGCCAACAAAACAGGACCTACCATTTACTTTTACATGGTGTTGATTAGGTGACTTTTAGGTACTAAAAAGTTTTTATCCAAACTTCAAATTCTGAAGAGAATATGGCTTTGAATCCTCAACTTAACACTAAAAACGAGTGGATATGTGGATGTTTTATTCAGCATGAGCGGGAGAAAAGACCAATAACTTTTCTTTTCTGACAAAACAGCTTAAAAAGGCATACAAGACAAAAGAATTAAGTCAAAGTGGAAAGATGGAAAGACTTTGGCTGTGTTATGTATGCTATGTGTGCAATGCATTAACAGTTTTATTTGTAGGGTAGAATTGATTATGGTGAGAAGAGATAAGAGTGTAGGAACAGGGAAGTAAAGAAGGACCAGTACAACCACAACTGCCAGGTTCAGGGGTTCCTTGGAGTAGCATTAAAGACACTGTTCCAGATCTTCCCTCACACATCACCACCACCACCACCCAAATGACAATTCTTCACAAGCTGATGCAATAAAATGGAAGCAAAAGCAAACAACTTTTATAAGAGGAAAGATGCATTCATGTCTTGATGACTTTTAGTTGGGAGAAGGAAAACAAATGGGTTGTGCTTCTCAGCATTTTTCTATGATCTTCATCATCACCCTCTTGGTGCTCCAATCATCACAAAGCACCCACATTTTGACTGTGGCGAGTTCTCTATTCAATGCAGTGGGAAGCTTCCAAGTTCATGGCCTACCAGAGATGTATTTCATTGAAGAGAATGATGAGAAGCAGATTAGGAAAATCTCAGGACTTGATGAGAATGAAGAGAAGCAAGCTTTCATAGTGGACAAGTTTAGATCCTTGCTTGGACTAAAGAGTTTCCACACCAAAATACCATCAAATGGTGATTTGGAGTTTCTCTCTCCCTCACCTTCTCCATCACCACTCATTGAAGAAGCTCAGGCTTCAGCTCCTTCTCCTTCTCCTTCTCCTCTTCCACACGTACCTTCTCATTCCCATCATCCACGCCATGGTAAGAATCCACCGCTTCACCAAACTCATCATGAAGATAGAAGCAGGGCCAAAAGAATACTAATAGCTGTTCTTGTGTCTGCTGGGGTTGCTACATTGATTGGTGCTTGTGGATTATTCTTGGTGTGGAGGAAATTCTCAAGTCACACAAAGAAACCCAAAAGGACAACGCCACTATATAGCAAGAACAAAGGAAGTAGAGGTACTTGTCAAAGTTCATCAAGCAAGGTGAGTTTAAACTCTGGACTAGATCTGTTTTATCTTAATGCTTTAGGCGAGGACATTGAGCAACACGGTTGCACCTTGAAAAAGACTTGCAAGGATGGTCTAGAGTATGACAATGTTAGCGATTCTTCCACCAAGGAAATTGCATTTGTTCATGAAGATGCAGAATCAATAAAAGGTGAAGCTGAATCTGATGGCTGCAACAACTCTTCTGGGGATAAGATTATCCCTGAAGATTGCCATTCTTCAGACGATGAAAGTTTTCATTCCTTTGTTGATTCACACTCAAATAACAGACTTTCCAATGCTTCAGCTTCTAATCTCAGTGACACAAACTCTCTGTCCCGTCAAAATTCAAGTTCATTACCAAACAAATTTCTTAGCTTTCCACACAACTCAATCCCAAATACACAATCTCACCAACCATCAAGTAGTACAGAACATGAGGAGCCAGGGATTGAGACCATTCACCAATGTTCAAATTCAAAGACACTTACTTCCCCTCCACCTTTTCCTCCTCCTCCTCCTCCACCACCACCACCTCCTCCTCCACCATTGCAAATGCCATTGTTTTCCTTGCATTCTCTCACTTCTTCCTCTAGAATCTCCTCTAATTCCCCACTTTCTTCCACATCTAATAATCTATCATCTCCGGTAAATTCAGACACTTTCTCAGGTTCGAATCAAAGCCCAGAAAAGGAGTTACCTTCCACACCTGAACCTTACCCCACACATTCTCCTCCCAACATTCCCCCACCACCATGCCCACCTCCATTTCTTAAAGGCAATAGCAAAACTCCGCCTCCTCCACCATCTCAGCTCCCTCAATTCACCCCACTTGGGAAAGATGGTGCACCATTGCCAAAACTGAAACCCCTTCATTGGGACAAAGTAAGAGCCGCACCAAATCGCACAATGGTGTGGGATAAACTACGATCAAGCTCATTTGAGTATGTTCAACTTAATCAGTAACATCCCAGCATCAATATATATTTTTTTTTTTTGTCATTTGTTTTTACAGTTTAAGCACATTATGAATTTGGTTCAGGTTGGATGAGGAAATGATCGAGTCTCTTTTTGGTTACAACTTGCAAAATTCAATTAAGAACGACGAAACAAAAAGTAAAACCCCGTCTCCAGGGAAGCACGTTCTCGAGCCAAAACGCCTGCAGAACATAACTATACTCTCAAAAGCTCTGAATGCGACAGCTGAGCATGTCTGCGAGGCCTTAATGCAAGGTAAAGTATAGCTCAATTATGGAAATATGCATCAAAAAAGGTGAAATCATTCTTTAAAAATGTTCCCAACTCCAAAGGTATCTTATCATAAGTATAATTATGGTGGAAATGATAATAATAATACAAAATAATAAATGCCCCATTCTCCCGGTATAAAGTATCTCTTACTCAATGTTAATAATAATAATATCATTTTTGTTATGAGCACTAAGTAAAATCCCACACCGACTTTTATTTACATAACATCAGAGTTTCATGTGCATTTATTCCATATGCTGGTGAAAATTGATGGTCCTATTAATATTGTCCAAGATGTTATTGTTACCTTGAAAATCAGGGAAGGGGTTGTCTTTACCCCAATTAGAGGCACTGGTGAAGATGGTACCCACCAAGGAAGAAGAATCCAAGCTCTTCAATTATAAAGGTGACATCAATGAATTGGGGTCCGCCGAAAGGTTCGTGAGAGCAATGCTTGATGTGCCATATGCCTTTCAGAGAGTTGAAGGCATGCTTTTCAGAGAGACATTTGACGATGAAGTAGTTCACCTCAGAAACTCATTTTCAATGCTTGAGGTACCCATCAAAGACAAAACTTACATATTTTCGGTACTGTTTTTCGATCAAGATTAGAATTTTATGCAGGTACACCTACTAAAGGTTGCATTAAATGTCAACATAAATTATGAGATAAAAACTCTAACTTTGATCACACAACATGGTTTCTTGTTTTTTTTTTTTTTTTTTTCATCCCATTGAAAAAAGCGAAAGCTTTATGAATTCTATCACACTGTCTTTTTTTCTACTTCTGTAGGAAGCATGCAAGGAACTTCGATCAAGCAGGTTATTCTTGAAGTTACTAGAAGCAGTGCTGAAAACAGGAAACCGTATGAACGTTGGAACAATCAGAGGAGGTGCTAGAGCATTTAAACTAGATGCCCTTCTGAAGCTTGCAGATGTTAAGGGAACTGATGGGAAGACCACGTTGCTCCATTTTGTTGTTCAGGAGATTGTTCGGTCGGAAGGAATAAGAGTTTCAGATAGTATTATGGGGAAAATCAGCCAGAGAAGTAAGAACAGAACGGAGGAAGAAAAGGAAGAAGATTACAAAAGGATGGGGCTAGAACTTGTTTCTGGTCTCAGCACTGAGTTATACAACGTGAAGAAAACAGCTACAATAGACTTGGATGTTCTTGCAAGCTCTGTGTCGAACCTATCAGAAGGAGTGAAAAGGCTGCAACATCTGGTGGAAAAGGAACTGCATAAAGATGAGAGAAGCATGAACTTTGTGCAGTGTATGAAGTCATTCCTGAACTATGCTGATGCAAACTTGAAAGAGTTACGAGGAGATGAAGACAAAGTATTGGTACGTGTGAAAGAAATCACGGAATATTTTCATGGGGATGTGAGCAAAGAAGATGCAAATCCATTGAGGATATTTGTGATTGTGAGAGATTTTCTGGGGATGTTAGATAATGTGTGTAAAGAACTTAGAAAGTCTAAAGCTCCACGTAGTCCAAACCCTCTTGCTATGCTCCCTTTAGACAGATCATAACTTAGAATTAAACACTGTATTCTGTGTTCATAGGAATTGAAATTTTTAAACAAACTGAGTGTAACTTTATTCTTGTTTTTATGCAGTTTTGGAGTATTTGGATTTTGTATTCTCTGACTTTCCTAATCATATCAAACTTCGATTGATTAAAACTTTTCCTCTGATCTTAGGAAAAATATTCTTTTATATGCATTTCTTTGAATCAATTATGTAATAGTAGAACAAACATTAACATATTTAAATGTATATTGTAGAGACTTTTTAGCCTCAACCAAACTTCTCTGTAGTCATTGCCACGTTAAATTATGGTCTATAGTTGGTAGACAGTTGGTAGACATGACGAAGATCATGGACCTTCTGGTGTCTATTGAAATTCGATCTGAATTTAACTGAGAATAACTATTTTGATCGATTTTAGACATGAACATTATTCAATTTTTCAAAACAAAAATAGAGACTAGTATATCATCATTCCTCCTATACCCTTTCTAAATCCATTACATTTCCTTTTCAGTTTTTTTTTTTCTTCCCAAGTTTATATATATTAAAGAATTCGTTGTTACGTTTTTAGCTTTATTTATAAATATATAAATACTATCAACTATTTAACTTATAACTTAAAATAGAATGCATATGTTAGGTGCATATGTTAGGTTAAATTTTATGAATTCAGCTACTTGAAAGTCAAAATTTAATAGGAGAGTCACACACTAATGATTATTTATTATGATTATAATCTTTCTCAATCAAAATTTTTATAAAACTATCATTAAAATTATCTTAATTTTTGAAACGTACGGAAATACAATTTCCTAACAGCATACACATCTAGAGAGCATACACCTCATAATTTATAGAGTAAGTAAATCTGCAATATTGCAAGTAGGTGGGTTTACAAACTAACCTATATTTTAAGTAAAATCTTTTAAAACTTAATAAACATAAAACTAGAGCATATACATGTTTATACATATAAGTCTAGGTTGGTTTATGGGATGGACTTCTACCTACACCATTCTTTTAATTACATGTCAATACACAGATTAGAATTGCAAACGTATAACATTTATGAGAAGAATAAGTTAGGATTAAAGGGGTATACTAAAAATCTCTGGGGTCGAATTTGGTATGTAAAATGATTTGCTAATAAATCCACTTGGCTTGGGTAGGGAAGGCATTGTTCTTGTACATAAAGAATACTTGTGGTAAAATTATTGCTATTGCAACAAACAAATCCCACAAATTGGGACCAATCAAAGTAGAACAAAAATAAAAATAAAAAGTGCATAAATTAAATGATTTACACTGTATTTTTTTTTTCTCTTGGTGGTTTAACACCTCCTCCCCTCTCCCAATAGGAAAACAAATTTGTACTTATCTACTTTCATGTTATTCTAAATGATATTTATCTCTCTTAATTCTAAAATAATAATTTACCATTTTTTAATGTTTTTAATAAGTAATACATATATCTCCTAAATTATTTAAACAAATATTTACTTTTCTTCCGTTTTTAATAAATGATATTATTTTTTCTTATATACTTTTCGATAAAGTGACATTTACATTTTTTATTTCATTACAAAAATATTTTTTTCTTATTTTTTATAGAATAATTTTTAGTTTTTATATTTAAAACTTTATTCTATAAATATATGATATTCATTTAAATTTTAGTGAATATGATTTTTTAAATAGAATAAGAGAAATGAATATCATTTTATTAAAATATAAAGAAGATAATTGCTATTAAATAGGAGAGATAATATTTATTTAAAAATTAAAAAAGATGTAATCTTTTTATTAAAAGCATAAAACATTTAAGTTTTATTTAAAAAAAATAAAATATAATTATCATTTAACATAAAAAAAAATTCAGTATATAGAATATAGATCAATTGCATTGAAACCAACCTGAAAGGAAAAAACATACTGAGAAGTTTGAAAAAAAGGATCCTACATTAGTGTGAATGTAGGGAAAATTTGTAACGTGAAAGTCTTTCAATACTTGAAAAAACAAATATTTTATTCAATGAGGGGAATGTAGAAACAGCAGAGTGGGCATGTCTCAAGGGAAGAGTGTCCTAAATATGGTGTTGGAGTGCAAGTTTGTGATTTTCTGGTGCACCTGCAAAATGGGACCTTTGCAAGACGGTGTCGTTTAGATGTGGTGTGTGTTTTTTGAATTGCGAAATTGGGAACGCATTAATTAAATCTCATCGTGATATTTTGCTTCCTCAAGAAGATTTGGCGGGACTGAGTACAGCATCACTTTCGTCTCCGGTATGCTCATTACTCTATGCTCTATGCTCTCTGCGCCAACCGTTTGAATTTTGTTCCCAACCAAAATAAAAGGAGATCTTTCTTTCTTACTTGTAAGTTATGGGAAGGAATGCGAAGGATTGGAACGACACATGTTGGGACCAAGCCATTGCAGAAATGATTGAAATGGGTTTCGAGTATTCCAGCATCGTGGAAGCCATAAAAGTGGTGGGCCCATCTGTTCCCAGCGCTGTGGAACACATTCTCAATTCTGCTACTGGAGAACCATCCACTACCCACACCTCCAATTCGCATGCACTCAATGGGAATGCTCTCAAAAAACGACCTTTGCGCACGGGCCGTTTAGTTCGGCAGTCCAAGATATTCGACCATTTCCATTCCAATGATGATGTCACAGAACACAAGGAGGATCTCCCCCAATTGGGAATTGATCCCAATCCCGTTGTGCTTTCAGAGCCTTTTGAAGCGCAGTATTTGGATGCTGAATCTGATTGGGAGCAGAAAGTTAGCAATCTGATGAAAAAGCATTTTGGTTTTTCATCCTTGAAGGGTTTTCAGAAGGAGGCCATCTCTGCCTGGGTTGCTCATAAAGACTGTCTTGTCCTCGCTGCAACAGGATCCGGTAATGTTTGTGGTTTACCCTGCATTGCTTTGTGCATTTATCCATAGTTATGTTTTTGGTACAGGGAAATCTCTTTGCTTTCAGATTCCTGCATTGTTGTCTGGGAAAGTGGTGGTTGTGATTTCGCCCTTGATAAGCCTCATGCATGACCAGTGTTTAAAGCTAACTAGACATGGGATCAGTGCGTGCTTTCTTGGCTCCGGGCAACCAGATAATACTGTTGAACAGAAAGCGATGAGAGGATTGTATAGTATAGTGTATATTTGCCCAGAGACTGTTCTAAGGTATGGTTAGGGGTCATGTTCAGATTGTTCTTAGCTTCAAGGACTAAAAGTTGATGTTGAAACTTATCGTGTGTCCTAGAAGACTTAGGTTATGTTTGAATAAACTTTTTCATAGACATTTACAGGAAATGAAAAATGAACTAACCTTCTTACATAAGCTATACTCAACTCCTGCACTTAACTTTTGTGTAAACTGTTTCCATTTAACTTCTCCAGAAGTTAAGATGTGTACGTTGATTTTAGTACATGGAGAAGTTCAATGCATTTTACCTTCTTATTTCCTTCTCTTGTAAGTGTTAATGGATAAATTTATCCAAAAAAAGGCCTTATTCTTTATAGTTTCTTTTATTCTTTTTGATGTTTTGTTACTACATTGCAATCCCATGTAGATTGATTCAACCACTGCAGACGCTTGCAGAAAGTCGTGGTATTGCTTTATTTGCAATTGATGAGGTACACTGTGTTTCGAAATGGGGTCATGATTTTCGTCCAGATTACAGGTCAGTTTTATCCCCTACATTTCCTTAATTAGTGCTATTAGAATGTCTTGAATGATCTTAAATGCAACATATGGTTTGCATTTAAGATCTTGATTGATTATCATGCATATTTCTTTTTGTTGTTTGTTTGGTGCGCATGTCACAATTTCTTGAATGTCTTTAGTCTACTGTCATAAGTATTACCTGTTTTTAAAATGTTTGCTCTTGTTTCAGGCGACTGTCTGTACTGAGAGAAAATTTCAGTACTAGCAAGCTAAAATCCCTAAAATTTGATATACCTCTGATGGCATTAACAGCTACAGCTACAAAAAGGGTTCGAGAAGACATTTTAAAATCATTGCACATGTCAAGAGAAACGAAAGTTGTTCTTACATCATTTTTTCGATCTAATTTACGCTTCATGGTGAGTTTTGTATATTCATCTCTGAATATATCATCACTTGTTGCAGTAAAGATTCACAGTGGCTTGGTACAGGTAAAGCATAGTCGAGCATCACAGGCTTCTTATGCAAAAGATTTTCATGAATTGATTCATGTATATGGTAGAAAGAAAAAAGTTGATGAAAATGAAAAGGTTTTCATCTCAGATGATTCAGATCAGCTTTCTAATAGCTTCAACGCTAGTAGTAACTCTGATACAGACAGTGTTTCACCTGATGACATGGATGACAACCAAGATGATTATGCTTATAGAGACATTAACATAATGCACGCAGGAAACACAGATGGTTTTTTAACGGGAAAAGAATTGTCAATTGAATTCCTGGAAAATGATATCGATGCCTTTCAAAGTGCGGATAACTTTGATGGTACTAATGTTTCTGCTATTTTTGGGTCTCTGATTTTATTACAAAATAATGTAGTTAATAACCTGATAGCAATATTGGATGAAATAATGTATTGCCATATTTTGTAAATGCAGTTACCCATGTTGACTTTTGTGTACTACCTCGCAAGGAATTGGAATTATCCGAGACAACTGACCCACCTAAGAAACCAGAACGAAGAGCACAAATTCTTAAAGAGCCTTTGGAACAAGGACCAACAATCATATATGTACCCACCAGAAAAGAAACTCTGAGAATTGCAAAGTACCTATGCAAGTTTGGTGTGAAGGCAGCTGCTTATAATGCAGGGGTATGGGTTATATATTGTATTCAATCTTGTTTGATTAGATGCTAGCGAATTAAAATTTTCCAGTTGATCATGTCAATTGACAAGAGAATCTCAAGGCATCATGAAGTACTAGGAAGTAGAAGTTAACTTTTTTTGCCATTTTCCCTTCTGGTTTACTACCTATGCAAGTTTGGTGTGAAGGCAGCTGCTTATAATGCAGGGGTATGGGTTATATATTGTATTCAATCTTGTTTGATTAGATGCTAGCGAATTAAAATTTTCCAGTTGATCATGTCAATTGACAAGAGAATCTCAAGGCATCATGAAGTACTAGGAAGTAGAAGTTAACTTTTTTTGCCATTTTCCCTTCTGGTTTACTTGCAAACTCTTCTGACATGTTTTTCTGTGGATTTCATGGAACCAAACTTAATAGTTATGTTGCATTATTATCCAATAAATGTTTGTGCACGTTCACCTTGCCATTTGATTTATGTTTTTTTTTTTTTTTTTTTTTTTTTTTTTGTTAGGTTTTAAACTGATTTATGATGAGCTCAATCTCTTTTTCCAGCTTCCCAAATCGCATCTAAGAAAGGTTCATAAAGAGTTTCATGAAAATAATTTAGAGGTATGTATCTGGAGCCTGAACTAAATATTATAGATGTCCGATGGGAAGGGGGCTTTAAAGAGGGATATATTTGAATTGAGATAGGCAATTATCGGTTATGATATATCATTTATTGCATCTTATATCTGTGGTGTGCTGTTCACATAACTACTTTTATTAATGGACGTTTGTCTGATTTTGATGGCCTTTTTAATTGAAGTTGTTTGAAGTTTGGATCTCTTCTTCCCCTTTCCCCCTGTTTGCTTAGGCCTGTTTTTACATTCTTTTTTGCAGCTTTGGGTATTTGAAACCCTGCCCTACCTGGCAAACATCTAAGGTTGGCATTTCTTTGTAATTGTTGCTTCTTCTTAAGTTCTTGTAAAATCAAGCCCCCCAAAAATGAAGAATTGAATTTCTTGAAAGCATGACACGAATCTGATTTGTTTTTACCTGTGTTTATTTCTACATTGTTTGTGTTACTACAAAATTTATGTTATATCCTTCATCCTGGAACCGTAAAAAGTTTGACCAAACAATATGTATCCCTCTGTGTTTTATCATTCAGGTTATTGTTGCTACGATAGCTTTTGGAATGGGTATTGACAAATCAAATGTCAGAAGAATCATCCACTATGGTTGGCCACAGGTCTGTTATTCATATACATTTTTCCAGCCATAGTTAATTATAGAATTGGATTTTATCTGTATTTCTTCTGCACTTCAATGTTGATGTTTTCACTTACTGAGTTTTTTCTTGAGAAATCTCAAATAATTAAAATTGTGAATGTGTATTTTTTATCAGAGTTTAGAAGCATACTATCAAGAAGCTGGACGGGCTGGTCGAGATGGGAAATTAGCAGATTGCAGTATGTTTAATTAGACTAGAATATAATTTTTACCTTGTGATGTTTGTTTTTCTCTCATTTTATTAGATTTAAACTTATTACTTCCTTGGTTTATTTCAGTAGTATGTTGCTTATTTTTTATTTTCTTTTTCCAATACTTACGTTTGGCCAACAACCAGTTCTGTATGCAAACCTAGCAAGCAAGCCATCACTTTTGCCTAGTCGAAGAAGTGAAGATCAGAAAAGACAAGCATATATTATGTTGTCTGATTGTTTCAGGTTTGCTTTGATAAATACATCTTTTTCTTTTTCATTTAGTACAAAACCTTAATTTATATTTACAGATATGGAATGAATACTTCCTGCTGTCGAGCAAAGATACTCGTTGAATACTTTGGAGAGGATTTCAGTCATCAGAAATGCCTCTTGTATGTTAAGTTTGGTCTCAATGCCTACTGCTTTATTATGTTTCAGCATCCATGAATTGAAAAATATTCTAGAACAGAATAGCTGGTATGGAGTTACCTTGATTATTGCTAGTGGCGGATCTTAACCAATAATTTTAGGAGACCAAAATAATATACTTAGATTAAGTGTAGTTTTGATGTCTAATCTCTATGCAAAATCACTAGAGTTTTTTCTTCACATATCGCAAGGTAGCGTGAGAATTCCTCCCACAACTATATTGCATCACTTTTACTTTGCACGTGAACAAAGGATTATATCGTTCTTAATCAACAATAACACTGTCTCATGTCTCTACTCTTAGAGAAAGAAGCGTCGGAAGCGGTAGATTTGGCGATAGGGTTAGGAGGCCGAGGCTCCCCAGCCCGTGTTTAGATCCGCCACTAGTTATTACATCAGCATATCTACTTATTTTTGTAGTTAAGGGATTATCCCGTGTCCATATTTACTTGAATGTTAGCCTTCATATTGTTGCTTTCCTCATAAACCTCCTTTCAAGCAGATGTGATGCGTGCACGGATGGTCCACCTCAAAAGCAGAATCTAAAAGAGGAGGCCTGTATTTTGCTGCAAACTATAGGTGCCCATAATGTATGTTGAATAGTATCATTTTTATACCAATTACCAACGACACCATCAATTCCGTCTTACACGTGAATTTATATCAAAATTGTCTCAGATTTTTACAGCATATTTTTCAGAACATATGTACCTCTTTCTACGTTCTAGATGTGACTAATTCTCTGGGTTTAAGTTTGACTTGATTAAACAACTGCTTCGTTTTTTGGAGTTCCAGGATCTGTTGTTTTAATAGGTCGAGTTTTGTGGAACAAATTTGTTGTATTTTCTCTATTCCCTAATTGGAGAAAAGTAAGATACATGATATTTATTTACTAGGGATGTAGGGATTCCAGGGATTGTTCATATGACGATGATATACATTTTGAGTCCAATTACACAGGACCAAGAGAGAGGCCAAATCTTAAGATGTTGGTTGGACAAATAAGGCAGCAGGTGAACCTAGTTATAATTGTCATTTCTTACTCTTTGTTATATTGGATGTTCTCTTTTGTTGCTAATCCATGTAACCAGACTTGTTTTCACTTGAGAATGTCCGTATACAGTTTCATAAGTTTTCAACCACTGATGTATTATGGTGGAGAGGTCTTGCTCGAATTTTGGAAGTTAAAGGATACATCAGAGAAGGAGATGACAAGGTATACTTAATTGCTTTACCTAGAAATAACCTGTCCTTGTAGTTTTTATATATAAAAATGCTATATATTTATAATTGCAAAATTTGTCCATAAATTTCGTGCGGATTTGTTGCCGCTGAAAATCAACAAATGATGTATACCATTGAGTAGTGATCCTAGTAGGAGGAAATTCAGAGAGATTCATATAAATAAATATAACTCATGGAAAGCTCTTTTTTATTGAGGTTTTTAAAATTTAATGACTGATCAGAAAGGTATTTCTGCATTCCGCATTGAATGGAGCTGTGCCACTGATTTGCTCTTCAATACATTCTCCCAAGTCTTAAACTCCAACCAAAGCCATAGTGTGACTATCTTATTGTGTAGGTGCTGTATTATCTGCAGTATTCAGTTATGTTCTGTGGTAATTATGTGATTTGATCTCAAAGTTTCCACCATACAATTGCAGACCCATGTTCAGGCAAAATACCCGGAGCCAACAGAATTGGGATGGGAATTTGTGAAGTCCATGAATGAGGAAGCTTTCTATGTTTACCCTGAGGCAGATATGTTGCTTGCAAGAAAATTAGTTAGCAAACCATTTTCCTCATTCTCAGAATGGGGAAAGGGTTGGGCTGATCCTGAGATCCGTCGCCAGCGCCTAGAAAGAATGGGAGTCAATAGAAAGTCAGGGATGCTGTCAAGTTCCAAAAGGAAACGAAAGAGAAAAGGTGGAAAAGTGCCACATGATTTGAGTACTTCTCGTGGCAGACTAGCAGCAAAACTCTCAAAATATAAGTGATATTTATCAGCTATTAAAGCATACAATTTTCTCGTGGGCACCTGCAAGTGAACCTTTTCAACATTAGTTGTAAACTAGTGATCAAACTTGTGTCTCCTGAGGAAAGCAACATGGATAGCCACTGACCAAACAACATTAAATTTTTCTCAGAATTTTAATGAAGCAGTTGGTGTATAAGGACATCGATGATGTTTTAACTTTGAATATTATGCATATTATTCAAAAATATCTATCACGAGATCTGAGTTAAGATTTAACTCGGCGAGGTGTATTTGAAAGGAAAAATCATTAAATTATAAATTTAAAAAAGTAATGGAATAGATTTTTCATTATTTCGTTGTTTTTAAGTACCCTTGAATTTTTATTTTCTTTATAAAAAATTGACATTATTCACACTATGAAGTATAGAATTTATCATTTCAAAAGGCATGTCAAAATATAATAGAAAAAAGGAAATATGGAAGTAAGATTGTGTTTGGATTGGATTGGGAGGAGAAAAAGAAAAGAAAAGAGTGGGAAGTGGAGTTGTGTAGGTTAGGGGAAAGAGTCGAAAGTGAAAAGAAAAAAAAAATGTATAACGGATTTAATTGATGTTATAAGGAAAAAGTTAAATTAATTGTCCAGTATGATAAAATATAAAATTAAATTAAATTGTTAAATTATTATTTCAATAGACTTGATTATGATAAGGTAATAGATGATGTTGAAGTTA